>ENA-OOXC01001696-OOXC01001696.1-human-gut-metagenome-genome-assembly--contig:-NODE-1696-length-12251-cov-2.428255_pt1 | contig 12251 bp, 7 predicted proteins | sample MGYA00241578_ERZ501325 | MGnify/ENA primary metagenome ERZ501325 (study PRJEB25962, sample SAMEA2042737) | human gut metagenome | biome: human gut; feature: human-associated habitat; material: faeces...
AGGCTTTCCTCTTTTATTGTTTCTGGAAAAATTCCCTACCGAGTAAAATTTTACACTAAGGAAATGAAGCTGAGGTCGAGGTCGAGATTGAGATCGAGGGCAAGATCTCAAATCCAGGTCTGGTGATTCATCTCAAGTATATTTGTGGTAATTCCACATCATAACTTTTGTATAGAACCCTATGTGAGGCCGCCCCCAATAACGTCATTTCGAGCGGTGGCAAGGGAACTGGATTAGTAAGGAGCTACAGGCGACTGAGAATCCAGTGACACGCTTCCCCTCGGGTGGCAGCATGCTAAGTGGCAATGCATCTTTAGAATCGCTAAAGCTATGATGAGCCCCGAAATCTTTCTTGCGTTCGGGGATACCGGACTTTTTAAACGGGCTTAGCGTTGTAAGACCGCCAGAAGCACCTATCTGGGAGATTTCTCGACTCTATCTCACATTCTATTTTTATGTATTACATCATTACGGCGCTTACCACCGCTCGAGATGACGAGTTGGGGATAGAGTCAACATGTGCCATTATCACAAATGTGATTGAGACGCATCACCAGCTCAACAACCGCTCTGAGGTTGACACCGACTCACGATGATTTGTGCAACCCGTATTCGCGACCACTCCAGCGGAGTGGCCGAGGTCTCGCTGCTATCTATGGGTTCTCATTCCTTCCTGTTCATATAGGCCAATGTATAGAAGTCGGCGATGATGTCGGAGAGAAAGTACTGCCAGCCTTTGATACCCACATAGCATTTTTCCGGGACCGACAGGTTTACCCGGGGCATGAGGAAGTTTCGGTAGATGCATCGGCTGTAGTTTGCTACTTCGTTCCTGATGTTGCTGTTTCCCAGGACCAGGGCCAGTTCCCCCTTTGCCACGTTTACCGGTTCGAAGGGCTCCCAGGGAATGGTGCCTTCTATATTTCCTTCTCCCGGGCCTTCGATGCGGAGGTGGATGTCTCCGGGGTCCGGGAATTCTTCCTGCAGTGCCGGGATGAGGCCTTCCGCCATGCCCTCGGTGAGGCAGGCGTATATATCGCCGAAACGGAGTATGCGGTTATTCCATTTGAGACGGATCACGGCCAGGTCGATCTGTTCCTGCCTTCTTCCTGTTTCCCTGTCTATTTCTGAAAAGTCCGGGGCCATCCCCAGAAGGGCGGCTGCTTTGGCCAGCCATTTCCGGGTTTCCCCAAGGCCATAGGGGACTGGGAGGATGGCATAGTCCATGTTTTCATTTTCTTTGAGCCATTGAGCAGCCTTTTCCCCCAGTTCCGAATAGAGTACAAGATTCAGGGATGCCTTTTTCAGTTCCGCCGCTTTTTCCAGGGTCAGTCCATCTTCTCCCAATACCACATTCACCCGGATGCCCACCAGGGAAAGGAGGCGCCGGATTTCCCGGAGGTTTCCTTCCCACAGGGGATAGGCCGTGGACCAGCCGATAATGTTGACTGTCCTTTCTTCCTTTTCTTCTTCCTTCAGCGGCAGGGTTTCCAGGAACCGGACCAGTCCCCTTTCATAGCCCGTCATGAACTGTCCCCGAAGGCCGCCGCTGTCTAAACTAACCACGGGCGCCGTAATCCCGGCGGCCCGGCAGATGCCCTCCATATCATCACCGATGAGACTCATGGCGCAGCTGGTGAGGAGTGCGATGAGGGCAGGGTGCTGTTCATCTGCTATTTCATGGAGTGCTTCCGTCAGTTCATCGGCCGCTCCGAAGACCAGATTCTGCTGCCGCACTTCGCTGCAGTAGAACTGTTTCTCATATTTCTTCTCAATGCCTGCCATTTCCGCTGCCGCTATGGAAGAACACCACTGGGGTCCATGGACCAGTACAGCGCAACGGGAAAGGCTCAGGAAAAAGTTGGCGCTCCCCGCCATCTCGCAGTAACCCTGGCAAGGCAGCCAGCGATTCATGGATTCAGAACTCATAGATAACCCTCCTTCCGCCGTCGGCCATGGAGGCCTTTGCTTTTTCCAGCAGGTTTTCCACGCCGCCCATGCCTACCTGCTGCACGGAAATCCCCAACTGGTGGGACACACCGTCCATGGGTGTGGTGGTCAGGATCAGGTCCACTGACTTTTCATAGTCCCGGACCTTTTCTTCTCCATCTATTATGGGTATATCGGCCAGCTCTCTGAAAGACCGGATATGGCAGACCTGCTCTTCCTTCTCCCTGGAGGTGAGATCATTGTGCAGGATGATGACAGAGGGAACCATGCCCGCCTTCATGAGTGTGAAAAGGTGGTTTTCGATGCGGCAGAAACGGAGGGGAAATCCCAGGACAAGAGCCAGTTTCTTTCCATACAGTGCTTTTCCTGTGGTTTCCGCCACCGCTGCCAGCCTTTTTTCTTCCCCCTCCATGATTTTCTCCGCTTCCCCCTCTTTGCCCAGGAGGGCACCCAGTTCTTTCACGAACCGGCGGGTACCGCTCTCACCGATGGGATAATTTCCCAAGTAGCAGGGAGCATGGTACCGCTCTGCCATGGCGCGGGTAAAGTCCTGCATTACATTGAAATGGTCCATGGAGAATCCTACCGCCATGAAAAGGGAGGCCTTCGGAATATCCTGGAAATCTTCGACGGTCATGCAGTTCGGGGGAAAAAGAACCTTCGTAAAGCCGAAGAGAGAAAGGAGGCGCGTGATTTCAGCGATGTTATTCTCATTAGCAGTACCCCGGTTCTCTCCGAAGAGAACGGCCAGATTTTCCTGCTTTTCCGCCAGTTCTTTCCCGGAAAACCGGTCCAGAAGGAGCGTGAGCAGGTCCACCTGCGTCTCCACATGGTGCTTACTCATGAAACCGGCTCCCGGTACCAGAAGCACCGGGACCCCTGTCTCCTCTTCCACCTCCTGGCACACCGAAGCCACATCGTCGCCGATAACACCGGCAGTACAGCCGGAAACCACCACCATGTACCGCACCCAAGGAAGGCGGGATACGTCCACGAGGCACTGGCGGAGAATCTTTTCTCCGCCGAAGATGGCTTCCTTATCGGTAATGCCGGTCACAAAAAGGCAGTTCCCATCGGGGAGTACCAGCGAAGGCTCCCGGAGATAGGCCCGGCGCCGGATCATCCAGTGCCCTTCAAAGGCCAGATGGGAGCAGGCCCGGGGCGTATGCATAATCACCGCAGCCCCGGGATTGCAGGAAACGGAATAATAAGCGGTGCCCAGGTTGCAGAACATGGTGGTCTTCCGCTCAGATTGTCTCAGCATGGTTTACTCCTTTTATAATGATAAGATCATGTTTCAAGTAAAAGGTAAAGGGTTGATAATGTGTCTCAAGCATATTTATGCAAACCCAGTCGTTGTGGAAATGCACCCCTCGTGGCTGGATACAAAAGGAAAGCACTTTTATGTGCAGAAAAAGCGCCAACTTATCCAGCCATGAGCACTCTATGCAGAGTGCTCACCTTTGGCAACTCTCCCGAAGGGGGAGCCGAGATGGGGAGGAAAGAGTCTCACTACCCTTTCCCAGGGCCCGATGGAGTTTCTTATTCATCATCTTCCAGTTCCCCTTCCACGTCGAGCATCAGTTTTTCCAGTTCTTCCACCGTTTTATCATCGGCGTTCCACATGTCCCTCTGCCGGGCTTCCAAAAGGGTGTCTACCATCCGTTTCAGGGCCCAGGGGTTTACCTTTTTCATCCAGTTCTGCATGTCTGCATCAAGGACATATTTTTCGGCGTACTGGTCATACATCCAGTCGTCCATGATTTCACTGGTGGCATCCCACTGGAAGCTGACAGCCAGGTACTCTGCCAGGTCGCCGGCCCCTTTGTAGCCATGTTTCTTCATCCCTTCTATATACTTTGGATTCATGGCTTCCCCACGGAACCACCGCTTCAGTTCTTCATCCAGTGTCCGTATGACCACCCGGCTCTGGTCAGAGCTGTCGTTTACATAGTTCTTCGGCATTTTGCCGCTGGCGCTTCGTACGGCAGCCACCAGGCCGCCGCGGTAGGAGTTGTAGTCATCACTGGAAAGCATGGAAGATTCCCGCTGGTCCACGTTCTGTATGGTCACCTGGATCTGGGACATCCGTTTTTCGAACCGTTTGGGAAGGTAGGTGCCCTCAGCCCCTTTCCCGTAGGCATAGCCACCCCACCTTGTGTAAACCGCTGCCATGTCATCCACGTTCTGCCAGTTTTTCCCTTCCAATAGGGCTCCTATGCCGGCGCCGTGGCAGCCGGGGGGATCTCCGAAGATACGATACCCCGCTTCCCGCCAGGCTTCTTCTTTATCCAGTCCCTCTTTCTCCAGTTCCCCCGCCTCTTCCCGTACATGTTTCCGTACGTAGTTCATATCGTCCGGCTCATCCAGGGCTGCCACTTTCCCGGCGGCCTGGTCAAGCCAGGAAACCGATGCGGGCAGGGAATCCCGGAAAAGTCCGGATATACGGCCGGTCACATCGATACGGGGCCGTTTCAGCTCGGACAGGGGAATTACTTCGACCCCCACCACCCGATGACTTCCTGCCTGCCACACCGGTTTCAACCCCATGAGGTACAGGAACTCAGCGATACAGGTACCATGATTTCGAAGGTTGCTGGTGGCCCAGAGGATGATGCCGCAACTTTCGGGATAATGGCCTTCATCGGCGATGAATTTCTCTATGACATTATCGGCCATCTGCTTTCCGATTTCCCAGGCCGGCTCCGTAGGAAGGGCACGGGGGTCGATGCTGTAAAAATTCCGCCCCGTCGGCAGGAGATCGGCACCGCCGGAAGTGGGCGCACCGGAGGGGGATGGGTCCACGAACTGTCCATCCAGTGCCCGGAGGAGGTTTCCCATTTCCAGTGTCGTCTCTTCCAGTTGAGGCGCTATGTCAGTGCAGATATACCGCGCTGTCTCCAGGACCTTCTCTTTTTCTTCTTCCGACGGATTAACCTTAGTCCATGACAGACTGAGAATGGCAGGCACTTTTTCTGCATCGAATCCCTTCCTCGCCAGTTCATGGATGATTTCCCGGGCCTCCCCGCTGACCCTGTCCAGCAGCATGCCATAGGTAAGGCCGGTTTTACTGTCCAGAGTGCCGCTGTCTTCCAGAAGTTCATAGTATGAATGACCATGGATGGTGGAGAGGGTCTTCAGAAGGGAGGGAATCTTCCCGTTGTCCAGCTTTGTCAGGGCGAAGAGATAATTCTCCAGTTCCTCCCCCTTCGGCGGCTCTCCCAGATTATGGAGTCCCAGGGAAATCTGCATATTTTTCAGGTCCGTAATGAAATTATGGAGGGCCCCTACGTAGTCATCAAAGTCTTTAGCCTGTTCCTCGGGGGCATCTTTTTCCAGATGGCATTTCTCTGCCTGCTGCCGGATGAGGGTACGGATCTTCTCCATTTCCCCTTTCATTTCCTCATCCTTTCGGAAATGGCAGTACTCTTCCAACAGGTTCTCCAGATCCCCGTACTCATCATAGGCCCCTGCCAGCCCAGTAGGAGCCGATAGATAACTGATGAGGCAGGAGGCACTCCGCCTCTTCGCCTGGATACCCTCCCCCACGTCCGTAATCCAATAGGGATAGATATCCGGCACGTCGCCGGTATTGATATCGGGATAGCATTCATCAGACAGGGCTACGCCCTTCCCCGGCAGCCATTCCAGGTTTCCATGGGTACCTACGTGGATCATGGCATCTGCCTTCCACACATTCCGGATCCATTCATAAAATCCCAGGTACTGGTGGGGAGGGGCCATATCGGGAGAATGATAGATTTTACCGGGGTTCTCCCCAAATCCCCGGGGCGGCTGGACTGTGATAAATACATGGCCGTCCAGCATGCCCGGCACAATGAGGTCACCCCCATGGCGGAAAACTTCCCCCGGCGGATCGCCCCAGTCTTTTTTCATATGGGCTTTCGTCTTCTCCGGGAGGCCGGAAAAGAATCGTCCATAGTCAGCAGAAGAAATCTTCCCATCTGCATGGTCCAGGAGTTCCGAAGAAATATACCGCCTGTCATTGGTAGCGTGGGCCGTCACTTCATTGATGAAGGACTGGGCATCCTCCGGCACCCGGTCCACCCGGTCCCCCCTTTTCTTCAGGAGCCTCAGGAGCCGTCGGATACTCTCGATGGAATCGATCTGGCTGGCGCTGCCGATGTGGGAATTGTCGGGCGGGTAATTATGGAAAATGATGGCCACCTTTTTATCCCCGTTTTTCTTCCGGGACAGCATGGCCCACTTCCTGGCCCGCCTGGCCAGGGCCGCCATCCGCTCCGGCAAGGGCCTGTGGTAATGGGTACCATCTTCCCGCACTTCCTGGGTGGAAAGGGGCAATCCATGTATGACACCATCAAACTCCGGCATCGCCACAGCATAGGACAGCTCATTGGCCGTGAGCCCTGCAAAATGGGTGCTCCACCATCGGTAATCCCTATAGGTATTATAGACCTGCAGGATGGGCACCCCCCAGCTGCTTCAAGTCCGAAAGGTGGACAAAGCCTGCCGTGGTGAGTCCAAAGAGGAATGGATTCAGCAGGACCTGGATCACCGGGTTCCCATGGACATAGAAGCAGTCCTTCATATTGTCTCCCAGGGTGGGCACGCCGGTACCGTTGTAATCAGAGGTACTGGTAAAGACAGCAAGCACATGGCAGCCCTCCTTCCGGAGAGCCTCTATCATGGCCGGCTGCCAGTCCAGGTTTCCCCAGAGCCAGTCTTCCCTGGAAAAGATGAGCCCCACCGCCGGACGGTCTTCCTTCCAGTGGGACCGGATATAGCTTTCCGTATCGGTGGATGCTTCTTTTTCGTCGGGATCATAGATTCCCCAGTAGGGAAGCTCCCGGGGCATCTCGCAGGGAATGGCGGCTCCGGAGAAATGGTCCAGCAGGAAGGAAATCAGATTTCCATAATTCAGAAGACCGCCGCAGGAAAGATAGGCCTTGATCCGGGTCACCTCATCCTCCGTCATGGCCCCGCTTTCCTTATCTTTTTCCAGATCGCTGACATGGATGAAAAAGGGGATCTTCTCCTTTACAAGAAATCCATGGAGTTTCTTCAGGAAATCACAGGAAAGGCCGGTGCCCATCCAAAGGATAATCACCGCGCCAGCAGCCTTCGCTTCCTTTTCCCAGAGGTGCGAAATTTTCTCCTCGTCCCCCGTCTGTACCACGGAAACAGCACCTTCCGGCACCTGCGGCAGGCCGGCGGCCTTCTTCATACCGGTCATGGTGGACTCCATGTTCGTTATGCAAAGAATCTTCTTCATCGGAATCTCCTTCTCAATAATACATCCTCAAATAAAAGGACTTTGGTTCATCTCATAAATTCTTATACAGTTGAAGCTGCCAGATTTCCTTACTGAATCCCATACACCGCTTCTTGAATACCAAGTATTGCTTTCGTCATATCGGGGGACGCAGAGAAAATATAAGAATCCTTCACCTGTTTCAGATTATTATTTTTTATAGCATTTACTGTGCTGAGGGCCGGATCCTCCGTTAACTCTCGAATAACGGATTCCGGTGAGATATCGCCATGGGACCAAGTAGGAATAAGTATGACATCCGGGTTGATTTTAACAATGCTTTCTTTAGAAAGAAGGTCATTCTTTCCAAGGCCTATGGATGCCGCTCCATTGATAACACCGGCGTAAGAACACAAGTCATCAAAAAGAGACCCTTTCCCTTCATATCCTTTTAAATGGGAATATAAAACTACTTTTTTCCGATTTTCATCTGTTATATGACTACGTCGATTTTCCGCTTTTTGCAGGTCCTCGTTCATCAGTTCAATAACTATTTTTCCCTTTTCTTCCTCACCTAAAACAGCAGAAATCTCTTCCATTGCCTTTTCAGTATCTTTTACTGATAAGCTTCCCCGGGAAATGTAAACGGTAAGTCCCAAATTCTTTAATGTCTGAATGAGATCATCACTCGTCCATTCTGGGGCTATAACCAGATCCGGCTGATAAGACAAAATAGTCTCCGCATTATATTCATCCATCCTGCCGTGGACTTCAGATGCCTCTTCAGCAACAGTCGAAATCCCAGGATCGATTGCCAGCGAGCTAACCGCTACCATCTGGGAAGGTGAAATAATTTTCAATACCATCTCATCGGTCGCCAAGGCCAACGTGAGAATTTTATCCGGCTTTTTCTTCAGTGTAATAGGATTTCCTTTATCATCTACGACCATATAACCTTCTTGTTTTTGGCTGGATACCGATACCGGTGTGTGCCCACAAGAAGATGCTGAAAGGATCACCATCACAGCAAAAAACATGTACAAAATCCGCTTTATCTGCTTCATCATTTGTGCTCACATAGAAATCAATTGAAATTCATGTGATAAAATCTTATGATTCTTTTCATCAAAATCAAAGATCAGGGTAGCCGGTTTCCCCCGATAGGAAAGGACACCTTTCCCTTGAGAAACGACCGCACTTTCACCTATGGTCATATCCATTTTGTCGTACTTTCCAGTCTGGTTGCAGACAATGACAGGACAGTCGCAGCGGAGAGATGCCCTTTTCCATACAGCCATTGGATCTGGGCAACAGGAGGCCGGCGGCCAGGCGGCGGAGACGAGAACCATATCTGCCCCTCCTTCTTTCATGGCTATGCAGGGCTTCTCATAGTACACATCGGCGCAGACCAGGAGTCCTGCCTTGAGGGGCCCCAGGGGAAACATGTGAATCCGGTCCCCCAAGGTAAGCCAGCCTTCGGCGCCGCTCTGGTGGGAATACATCTTACGGTGAACCCCCTGTTCTTCCCCCTGGGGAGACAGGTAAAAGCAGGAATTATAGGCACTGTCGTCTTCCATCTTTTCTACTGCCGACAGGAAAATAGAGACTCCTAACTTTTTTGCCAGCCGCCGGAAAGGGAGAAATTCTTCGGAATCGTGGATTGGAATCTTTTCCAAAGCTCCTTTATCCCTTTCATAGAAGTAGTACCCTTCCAGTGCCGTTTCCGGCGTCACAATGACAGAGGCCCCTTCTTTTCCTGCCTTTTCTATGGCCTTAAGAAGCAGCTTTTCATTCTTTTCCCGGGGGCCGCCTGCCAGATCCAGATGAAGTAATGCGATTCTCATAGGATACCTGCCTTTCCTACCTACAAAATTGAGGCACATGCGAGATGCGCCTCAATAATTATTTGTTATTGATTTTAAAATCCATTAGAAACGGTATTCAACGCCAAACTGATAGTTCCTGCCCGGTGCAGAATACCAATTGGTGCTATCAGGATCCATCAGGTATAACTGATCGGTATACCATTTATCAAACAGGTTCCTTACTTTAAAGTAAGCCTGGAAACTCTCATTAGCCTTGTAATTCAACGATAAATCCCAAAGGGAGAAAGAATCCAATCCACTTGGCCGTTTAGATTCTCCAGCTTTACGTCCTGGACGGTTAATGATGAATCTGCCAGTCAATTCTGATGAGAATTTACTTATATCATAATTAACACCTAAATCTACTGTGCCTTTAGGAATATATCCATCTCTGTTTGGATTCTTAGTTGAATCAGCTGCCGGAATATAGGTATGAGTATAAGCTATGCGGGCTGACCAATTTTCATTAAAGACTTTCTGTCCGCCAATACTCCATCCGTCAGTATCTTCCTTATCGGTATTGTAATAATGTCCGCCAGACATGTCTCCCTGAAAACCAATCATGTTATCAGCCTTAGTCTTATAAACATTAAAGAACAAGGTAGCTGTGGGATCTACGGAATAATTAACACCTGCTTCAATGGTATGTCCTTTTTCTGGTCTTAAATCATGATTACCATACCGGCTGGAATAACTTTCATATAAGCTGGGGACACGGAAGAATTCACGGTATCCGGCATAGGCATTCACTTTCCCATTATTGTAGCCAAGGGTTACGCTCTTGGTTGTCTTATCCTGATCAATGGATGTGTTAGTATATCTAATCCCCGGGGTAATATTCCAGTGTTCTGCAAATTTGTATTCATCCTGAACATAAAAAGCCCTTGTTATTATGGTCTTACCATTGAAAATATCTGAAGAATTTCCCCGGGAAGAAATAGAATAATAGCTGTAATCCAGCTTATCTTTATAGTAATCAAACCCGGCCACTAAAGTATTATGGGAATCTTTGAAATTTGCCTGTTCAGAGAAACCTGTGGTTGTGGCATTCATCTTCCAACGACCATTGGTTGGGTTTTTATAATTGTCATCAAGACGATTTTTATTCCTATAAATAGAAATCGTATTCTTCCAGTGATCATTGAGTCTCTGGTTCCACTGCAAGCTTACTTTATCATTATCTTTCTTGCCATAATTTTTCTTCAACTTGCTTAAATCAAGTCCGCCGCTGTTAGGTCTCATGTAATCAGACTTATATTTATCATAGCGGAATGTAATATCACTGTCATTCCCAAGTTCTTTACCAAACATGAAATTATAATCTTTAGCATCTACATCCTGCCAAACCCTATTACCATGTCCATCTTTATAATCGCCAATTTTATTTTTCTGTGCAGAGAACATCCAGTAATAACCATTTTCATAGCCATGGTTCGTTAAACGGTATACCCGCTTATTATAACTGCCTGCTTCAAGACTTACTGACGTATGAACTCCCGGTTCCGAATCCTTACGGGTAATAACGTTAATAACCCCACCAATAGCATCAGAGCCATACAGCGTGGAAGCAGAACCCTTTAAAACTTCAATACGTTCCACCGTATCCATGTTTGCAAATTCAGAAGGTGACAGCACAGACGAAGCATTTCCGTTTGTATTGGCACGCATACCATCAATCAATACTACAACTCTTGTTTTACCATTAATGTATAAACGATTAGAAGTATAGTTATCTCCACTGGAACCATAATTCTGGAGGTTGACACCAGGAATATGTTTGAGCGCATCTCCAAGATCCGTATAGTGCTCTTTCTCAATCTGTTCGCGAGTTACCACATCAATGTTGGCCTGGGTATCGAAAACCTTGTTTTCAGTCTTGTTGGCCGTTACGACTACCGGATTCAGTTCATACACAGAATCTGCCGCAAACCCTGTGTACCCCCCCCCAGTAAAAGGGCCGCCAGTACGGACGCTGTTACTACTGCTGTTTTCTTCATACACACACTCTCCTTCGGAACGTTTCCTTTTCTGACCCGTTCCGCTAAACAAAATATAGAAATAGAATATATGATAAGCGCTCCGGGAAAGTGTCATCCGTGTGTCCATATTTCCACGATGATTTTCCCTTCACGGTTTATCCCATTTCCCATATCCCCTTGCGGAGATTCCCCTTTTGAATGCAGCCGCCTGTCTATAGTTATTGGTATTATTTTCAGTTTACAGAGAAAGAACTCCCTGTGATGAGCAGGCTTTACAAATTGAAAAAATAAAATTAATATAGAATTAAATGTAGAATTATGAATTTTAAATGATCCATGTACGATTGATTTGATTTTACTGTGTATAGGTAGTATACTGTCAAACATAAAATCCATTATTTCTTATGGAGGTCATACATATGATTCAAACAGCCCGAGGGCGATTCCTTTTTACCCTCTCCACCTGTATCCTACTGGTACTGACAGCTCTCTTTTCCCTTCATGCAGGGCAGATTCCGGTTCCGGTATCGTCGGTGATCCATGATTTCGGTTCTTCCCTGGGTCTTTCCCTTTCCGGAACGGCCCTGACTCCGGAGCAGACGGCGGTTTTCTGGTATATCCGGATGCCCCGGATCCTGGTAGCCATCCTGTCCGGTGCAGCCCTGGCAGCAGCGGGGGCTGTGATGCAGGGGGTATTTTCCAATCCCCTGTCGGATCCCGGAATCATCGGCGTTTCTTCGGGCTCCTCCTTTGGTGCGGTGATCTGCATTTTCTTCGGCCTTACTTCGATTTCCATGTACTACATGCCTGCCTTTGCCTTAGGCGGTGCCATTTTCGCCATGGCCTGCGCCGTATGCCTTACGCTCCACGATGGAAAGATCCCGCCCATGAGCCTCCTTTTGGCGGGCGTGGCGGTCAGTATTTTTCTAGGCGCCATGACCAATGGTCTTCTAACCTTCATGAATGAATACAGGCTGAAGGAATTCCTCTTCTGGATGGTCGGGGGTCTGGACTACCGGCGCTGGGAGCACGTGGAACTGGCGGTGGGCCCTATCCTTTCGGGCATTATCATTCTCTCCCTTCTGGGCCGTCATCTGAACGTGCTGTCCTTAGGGGAAGACGAAGCCCGGTCCATGGGAATGAATATTCTCCTGTACCGCCTCATTTTCCTTCTCATCACGACGCGTGATCATGCAGGCTTTCCACTCGTATACGCCATCTGAA
>ENA-OOXC01001697-OOXC01001697.1-human-gut-metagenome-genome-assembly--contig:-NODE-1697-length-12248-cov-2.547035_pt1 | contig 12248 bp, 10 predicted proteins | sample MGYA00241578_ERZ501325 | MGnify/ENA primary metagenome ERZ501325 (study PRJEB25962, sample SAMEA2042737) | human gut metagenome | biome: human gut; feature: human-associated habitat; material: faeces...
TGGGTCGTGCAATCGTTCGTAATCCTAAGGTATTCCTTATGGATGAGCCTTTATCCAACCTGGATGCAAAACTTCGTGTACAGATGAGATCTGAGATCGCTTCTTTACATAACAGATTAGGTGCTACGATCATCTATGTAACACATGATCAGACAGAGGCTATGACACTTGGAACCAGAATCGTTGTATTAAAAGATGGTGTAATCATGCAGGTTGATTCTCCACAGAAATTATACAATGAGCCAAATAACTTATTCGTAGCCGGATTCATCGGATCTCCACAGATGAACTTCATCGATGCTAAGTGCACCATTCAGGGAGATAAAGCTACATTAACATTCGGTGATTACTCTGTGGTTCTTCCGGATTACAAGGCAAAGAAGCTTGAAGAGGGCGGATACAACGGAAAGACAGTTGTATTAGGTATCAGACCAGAGGATATCTCTGATGATCCTGAAATGATCCAGAAGAATGGTGACTGTGTCATCGAGTCTGATGTAACAGGATACGAGTTACTTGGTGCAGAAGTATTACTGTACTACTCTGTAGCCGGTGCAAACATGACAGCAAGAGTTGATTCTGATACACCTGCCCGTTATGGCGATCATATCAAGCTTGCATTTGATCCGCATAAGATTCATGTATTCGATAAGGAAACAGAATTGACAATTACCAACTAGTCCGTTAAAATTATATAGTTGTAAATCTTGAACCCGGGTGTTAGTATTTACACCCGGGTTCTTTCGAACGTAAATAATAGGAGAGTATATGCTTTCAAATCAGAAATTACAGAATTCATTAAACGAAATTAAAGAGATCAGCCACATGGATACGGCATTGTTTACTGCAAAGGGGAAGCTGGTAGCACATACGGAGGAGATGCCGTTGCCGGAGGCATTAGAACAGCAGGTGGTCGTTGATTTCGCAGAATCGCTTGCTGAAAAACAGACGTATCAGGATTATCATCTGTATAAAGTGATGGTAGAAGGTGAAACGGAATATATTTTAGTCTGTCTGGTGAAAGAAGAGTCATTTCTTGTATGCGCACAGATGGCAGTCTGCCAGATCCGGAATCTGGTTATGAGTTTTGCAGAGCAGTTCGACCGCAATAATTTTATGCAGAATATCATTCTTGGTAATATGCTGATTGTGGATATTTACGGAAAAGCAAAAAAGCACCACATTCAGGAAGTACCGCGGGTAGTTTTTGTGATTGATACCGGAAGTAAAAATAACGATATGGCGATGGAACTGGTAAAAAATCTTGCAGATATCCGTTCGAAGGACTTTGTGACCTGCGTGGATCAGCACAGTATCGTTCTGATCAAAGATGTTTCCCATATAAAAGAAGAGGAGATGGAGGAACGTCTGTCAAAAATTGCGGGAAGCCTTGCAGATAATTTACATATGGAAGCAATGATTCGTGTGCGTGTCGGTTATGGAAACGTTGTGACACAGCTTCCGGAAATTGCGGAATCTTATCAGGAAGCGCGGATGGCACTGGAAGTTGGTCGTGTTTTTTATGCAAAGTATGACACAATTTCTTACGGAAAGCTTGGCATCGGGCGTCTGATTTACCAGCTTCCGATGAGTTTATGTAATATGTTTATCAAAGAGGTATTCGGTGAGAAAATTCCGGACATCTTAGATGATGAGGAAGCAATGTCTACTATCAATAAATTTTTTGAGAATAATCTGAATATATCAGAGACGGCAAGACAGCTGTATGTGCACCGCAATACTCTGGTATATCGTCTGGAACGTATCGAGAAAGCAATCGGACTGGATATCCGTACGTTTGACGATGCGATGACTTTTCGGATTGCAGTGATGGTGATTGCTCACATGAGAGATCAAATGTAATTTAGCAGGATAGTAAGGAGATAGAGGAACATGTCAGGATATGATGCAAGCAGTATATCGGTACTGGAGGGGCTTGAAGCGGTCCGGAAACGTCCGGGAATGTATATCGGAAGTACAACGACCAAAGGACTCAACCACCTGATTTATGAGATTGTCGACAATTCCGTGGATGAGCATCTGGCAGGTGCCTGTGATAAAATATGGGTGACCCTTGAGGCAGATGGCTCCTGTACGGTGGAAGATAACGGACGTGGTATTCCGGTCGGCATGCATGCAAAGGGAGTATCGGCTGCCCGCGTTGTATTTTCTACACTGCACGCAGGAGGAAAATTTGACAACAATGCGTACAAGACGAGTGGAGGACTGCATGGTGTCGGATCTTCGGTAGTCAATGCACTTTCCACCTATATGGATGTGGAAATCAGCCAGGGCGGATATGTGTATCATGACCGCTATGCACAGGGACATCCGGTGGTAGAACTTGAAGACGGACTTCTTCCAAAGATCGGGAAGACAAAGAAGACCGGAACGAAGATCAATTTTCTTCCAGATCCAGAAATTTTTGAAAAGACCAGATTCCGGGAAGATGATGTGAAGAGCCGGATGCATGAGACCGCTTATCTGAACCCGAAACTGACGATCATATATGAGGATCGGAGAAAGCCGGAAGCAGAGCACATTGAGTTTCATGAGCCGGATGGAATCATTGGGTTCGTCAAAGATCTGAACAATAATCTTGAAGTGCTGCATGATGTCATTTACTTCAAAGGGGAAAGTGAAGGCATTGAGGTGGAAGCGGCATTCCAGTATACCAGCGAGTTCCATGAGAATATCATGGGATTTTGTAATAATATTTATAATTCGGAAGGTGGTGCACACCTGACCGGATTTAAAACGGCGTTTACGACGATTATCAATTCCTATGCCAGAGAACTTGGCATTTTAAAAGAGAAGGATGCAAATTTCAACGGTACAGATGTGCGAAACGGAATGACAGCAGTGATTTCCATCAAGCATCCGGACCCGCGTTTTGAAGGACAGACGAAGACAAAACTCGATAATCAGGATGCAAACCGTGCAACTGCCAAAGTGACAAGTGATGAAGTTCCGCTGTTTTTTGATAAAAATTTAGAAACCTTAAAGATTGTGATTGGCTGTGCGGAAAAGGCTGCAAAAATCCGCAAGGCAGAGGAAAAAGCGAGAACCAATCTGCTGACCAAGCAGAAGTTTTCGTTTGATTCCAATGGAAAACTGTCCAACTGTGAGAGCCGGGATGCGTCAAAGTGTGAGATTTTTATCGTAGAGGGAGATTCTGCCGGTGGTTCCGCCAAAATGGCGCGAAACCGTATGTATCAGGCGATCATGCCGATCCGCGGAAAAATTCTGAATGTTGAAAAAGCCAGTATCGACAAGGTGCTTGCCAATGCAGAAATCAAGACAATGATCAACGCATTCGGCTGCGGTTTTTCGGAAGGGTACGGAAATGATTTTGATATCAGTAAGCTGCGCTATGACAAGATTATTATCATGGCAGATGCCGATGTCGACGGAGCCCATATTTCCACGCTGCTTCTGACACTGTTTTACCGGTTTATGCCGGAACTGATTTTTGAAGGACATGTGTATGTGGCGATGCCGCCATTGTACAAAGTGATTCCGTCAAAAGGGAAAGAAGAGTACCTTTATGATGATGCGGCACTGGAAAAATACCGGAAAACACATACCGGAAGTTTTACCCTGCAGCGATACAAAGGTCTCGGAGAGATGGATGCCGAGCAGTTATGGGAGACTACTTTAAATCCCCAGACGCGTGTCATGAAGCGCGTGGAGATTGAAGACGGCCGTATGGCGTCGGATGTAACCGCTATGCTGATGGGCACGGATGTGCCGCCGAGAAAGGCCTTTATTTATGAACATGCAAACGATGCGATCTTGGACGTATAGATCCTGTTAGGTTTTCTAGGAGTGAGGAAGAAATAAAATGGAACATAGTATCATTCGCACCGAGTATTCGGAGCTGATGCAAAAATCATATATTGACTATGCGATGAGCGTTATCATTGCCCGTGCGCTGCCGGATGTCCGTGATGGATTAAAACCGGTGCAGCGCCGTACACTTTATGATATGTATGAACTGGGAATCCGATATGACAAACCGTATCGTAAGAGTGCGCGTATTGTCGGAGATACCATGGGTAAATATCATCCGCATGGAGATTCTTCGATCTATGATGCCCTGGTTGTCATGGCACAGGATTTCAAAAAGGGACTGCCGCTTGTGGACGGGCATGGAAATTTTGGGTCCATTGAAGGCGATGGTGCCGCTGCCATGCGATATACGGAGGCACGTCTGCAGAAAGTAACGCAGGAAGCCTATCTGGCAGATCTGGATAAAAATGTTGTGGATTTCATGCCGAATTTTGATGAAACCGAAAAAGAGCCGGTTGTTTTGCCGGTAAAGGTGCCAAATCTTCTGGTCAACGGTGCGGAAGGTATCGCTGTCGGTATGGCAACTTCCATTCCGCCACATAATTTCGGAGAAGTGATAGACGGTGTGATTGCCTATATGAAAAATCCGGATATTACCACTGCGGAGATGATGCAGTATATTCCGGGACCGGATTTCCCGACAGGAGGAATCATTGCAAATAAAGATGATCTTCCGGCAATTTATGAGTCCGGGGTCGGCAAGATCAAAATACGTGGAAAAATCGAGATTGAAAAGGGCAAAGGCGGCAAAGACCGCATGGTAATCACGGAGATTCCGTATACCATGATCGGAGCCAATATCGGGAAGTTTTTAAATGATGTTTACGGTCTGGTAGAATCCAAGGCAACCAGTGACATTACCGATATTACCAATCAGTCATCCAAAGAGGGAATCCGTATTGTTCTGGAACTGAAAAAAGGAGCAGATATCGAGGCTCTGGAGAATCTGCTGTACAAGAAAACCAAGCTGGAAGACACCTTTGGTGTCAATATGCTTGCGGTAGCGGATGGCAGACCGGAGACGATGGGCGTCGTGCCGATCATCCGTCATCATGTGAAATTCCAGTATGAGATTGCAACCAGAAAGTACCAGACCCTTCTGGCGAAAGAACAGGACAAAAAAGAAATACAGGAAGGTCTGATCCGCGCCTGCAATGTCATTGATCTGATCATTGAGATTTTACGCGGCAGCCGCAGCATCAAAGATGCAAAAGCCTGTCTGACAGACGGAAATACGGATCATATTACCTTTAAGAATCCATCTTCAAAGATCATGGCACAGCAGCTGAATTTTACGGATCGTCAGGCACAGGCCATTCTGGAAATGCGTCTGTATAAATTGATTGGTCTGGAAATTGAAGCATTGATGAAAGAACATGATGAGACACTGGAAAATATTGCAAAATATGAGGATATTTTAGAGCATCGTTCTTCCATGGCAAAAGTAATCATCAAAGAACTGACCGCGTTTAAAAAAGCTTATGGCAAAGAGCGCAAAACCGTGATTGACAATCTGAAAGAAGCTGTAGTTGCAGCAAAGAAGATCGAGGAGCAGGATGTTGTCTTTCTGATGGACCGCTTCGGATATGCAAAGATTGTGGATACTTCTGTCTATGAGAGAAATAAAGAGGCGGCAAACGCGGAATACAGGCATATCTTTACGTGCAAAAATACGGATAAAATCTGTATCTTTACGGACAAGGGACAGATGCATCTGCTAAAAGTGCTTGATCTTCCATATGGAAAATTCCGGGATAAAGGAACACCGATTGACAACCTCTGCAATTATGACAGTAAAGAAGAGAATGTTGTATATCTGGCAGGTCTTGAACATGTCAGCTCGCACCGGATGTTATTTGGCACAAAGTATGCCATGATCAAAGTTGTGGACGGTATGGAATTTGTGGTCGCAAAAAAGACAACGGCGGCAACGAAGCTGGGAGAGGAAGATGAAGTACTAACGGTATGTCCGTTAGAAGAAAATGATACACTGGTGATGGCAACAAAGAAAGATATGTTTCTTCGGATTGACTGTGCACAAATTCCGCAGAAAAAGAAAGGTGCGGTGGGCGTGCGTGGCATGAAACTGGCTGCCGGGGATGAACTGAAAAGTATTCATGTGCTGCATGAGGGCGAGGAAAAAGAGGTCGAGGTGAAAGGAAAGCCGGTTGCCCTGCATCGTCTGCATGTGGGAAACCGTGATACCAAAGGAGTAAAGAAATAATGAACACCATTTTGTTTGATCTGGACGGAACGCTTATTGATTCTTCCGAGGGAATCATAAAATGTGTTTTATATACGCTTGATTTTTACGGAATTAAGGAGCCGGATACGGCAAAATTATACCGGTTTATCGGGCCGCCGCTTTCGGAGAGTTTTGAAAGATATTATGGATTTTCGCATGAAAAAGCGTATGAGGCTGTGCAGAAATACCGGGAACGGTACAATACGACGGGAATTTTTGAGTGTAAGTTATATCCGGGTGTGGAAAAGTGTATCCGTACATTAAAAGAACAGGGATACCGGATTGGCATGGCATCTTCCAAGCCGGAAGTATCCTGCAAACGGATTCTGGAGCATTTTGGAATTCTTCCGCTTTTTGATGATGTCGTGGGAGCTACGTTTGACGGGCGCAGGGACAAAAAATCCGAGATTCTCGAGGAAGTTATGCGCCGCTGGAGTCATATTCCAAAATCCGAGATGTGTCTGATCGGGGATACGATGTTTGATGTCAACGGGGCGAAAGAACTTGGAATTTTCTGTATTGCAGTCAGTTATGGGTTCGGGGATGTGGAAGAAATGAAAGCAGCAGGAGTAGCAGGCATGTGCGATTCCCTAGAGCAGCTTCCGGAGCTGCTGCGTAAGCTGCATACATGTGACGTGCATAAAAACCGTTAAAAAATTAAGCGGTTGTAAACGCTTAACATAGAAAATAATTGGAAAAAGAGAAACGGGAGGATATCGTATGGAATTTTTTAAGGAGATTTTAGGGAAAATATGGTATATTCTATACCCGTTTCTTTTTTATTATGCGGTGATGCTGATTATTATGACAATTGCACAGTGGGCATTTGGAGGAGATGCCACACATTATGTGTTCTGTCAGCTGATTGCCACTGTTTTTACAATTCCATCCATGCTTCCGTTTTATCGTCAGGGACAGGCACTGGCAGGGATTGCAAAGCAGCCGTTTGGAATCAGCCGGGAACGTATCTGTCATGCACTTTTTGCGGCCGGGATTATGGCATGCTTTGGAATTTCTTTGAACAATCTCATATCCATGACGAAACTGACGGAAATTTCGATGGGTTACCAGCAGGCAAATACCGATTTTTACGGAAGTACAATAGGAATGGAAATTCTTTGTCTGGCAGTATTTACCCCGATTCTGGAGGAACTGGTATTCCGGGGGATTCTTTTTGGAAGATTAAAAGATATGCTGTCGAAACCATTTGCGGTTGGAATTTCGGCTCTGATTTTTGCAGCCGTGCATGTCAATATCGTGCAGTTCATTTACGCACTGATTCTCGGTGTGGTGCTGGCACTTCTGATGGAGCGCGCGGGAAATGTCTATGCATCCATGATCGGACATATGACGGCAAATTTTATTGCGGTAGTCCGGACGGAAACGCATTGGCTGGATTTCAGTGTCAGGGGAGATGCGGTCTCATGGATATTTTCTCTGGTGGTACTGGGAGCCGGGATTGTGCTGATGTGGAGGTATTTGTCTGACAGAAAAAAGCAGGAAGATAAGGAGAAAGAATAAAATCGAGGTAATATAATTTGTAAAATAAACAGAGAGGCGTATACTATGCAGGACACGGAAGATATCAGGCGGCATATCAAAGCAGATTTCTGTGACTGGAAAGAAAACTGGGCAGATTCCTATAAATTCAGCAATTCTGTCTATAAAGAGCATTGGACTGTGTAAGCGGTGGCAGACGCAAGGCGCGTTTCGCAAACGTCTAATAAAAGACAATAGAAAAAAGGGAGTACAAAAGAAGATGAAATGTTTATGGAAAAAAGTAATTTGCGGGGCACTTGTGGCTGGAATGCTGGCACAGTGCCCACAGAGTATTTATGCAGAAGATGCCGCAAATACTGCCACGGTAACGGATACCGAGAGTAATCATGTAACACCGGATACTACGCAGCAGCCGGATGATACCCAACAGCCGGGAGATATCCAGCAGCCGGACGATATCCAACAGCCGGAAGAACTGCCACAGCCTTCTGCCGTGGAGGGACTGCATACAACAAAACAGGGAAAAACAAAGGTATATCTGGAATGGGAAGAAAGCAGCGATGCCACTTCCTATGTGATTTACCGGAAAACAGCCGGAGGGGAATACAAAAAACTTGCCGAGAGGAGCAAGCCATCCTATACCGATAAAAACGTATCATCCGGTAAGACATATACATATAAAATTGTTGCAAAAAACGAGCAGAAGGAAGCGGATGAGGCTGCAAAAGTCACGTTTTCCAATACAAAAGCCGTACAGATCCGGTCACAGAAGTATACTTACAGCCAGATGAAAAAAGACATGCAGGAACTGGAACAGAAGTACAGCAACTACTGTGAAATGACAAAAATCGGGACCTCTGTGCAGGGGCGTGCCATCTATGATTTTGCAATCGGAAATCCGGATGCAGAGGAATCATTACTGGTAGTCAGCACCCTGCATGCCAGAGAGTATATCTGTTCGGCCGTTCTGATGAAGGAACTGGAGTATTATCTGGAAAATTATAATGGGACGATTGGCGGGGTAAAACCGGCAAACACATTAAATAAAATACAGATCCATTATATTGTTATGGCAAATCCGGACGGGGTAACGGTTTCCCAGACCAGACATTCCACATGGAAGTCCAATGGACGCGGTGTGGATTTAAACCGGAATTTCCCGGCAAAACATTTTGTTTCCGGCGGAAAGAAAGGTGCACAGGGGTATTCCGGCAAAAAAGCACTGAGTGAGCCGGAATCTTATGCGGTAGCAACGCTGACACAGCAGCTGATCAAAAAACAAAATCTGCAGGGTGTGGTGAATTACCATGCCATGGGAAGAATTATTTACGGGGACTGTACGAAAGGAAGCCTGAAAAAAGATACCTATAAAATGTATGATATCGCAAAGAAAATTACCGGATACAGCAAAGCCCCGGATAGCGGCAGCGGAAAGTCCTGGGGAGGACAGTACCGGGAGTATGTGATGGATCTGCTTAATAAACCTTCCATTACCATTGAGATTGGAAGCTCAGTAGCACCGTGCCCGTATTGGCAGTATGAGATCGAATTCCAGAAAAACAGATATGTTGTTGTGCGGATTGCAAATGCATTGAAATAGAAAAAAATCAGGATACTTTGACGCATCTGCCGGATTATGCTAGTATAGGGGAAACAGCTGACAGATGAGGAGAGTAAAAATGGCATACATATTTTTTGATATAGACGGAACGCTGTGGGATGAAAAAATGCAGATTCCGGAAAGTACAATTCCAACCATCAAACAATTGCAGAAAAACGGACATAAGACATTTCTGTGCAGTGGAAGATCCCGCAGCAATATAAACGATAAGCGGCTGCTTGGGATCGGCTTTGACGGAATTGTTGCAGCATGCGGCAACCATGTGGAGATGGATGGAAAGGTTCTGTATGAAAATATCCTTTCCCCGGAACTTACAAAAAAAATTGTCCGGGTCATGGAAGAATGCCGGATGCCGATTGTGCTGGAAGGTCCGGACTGCCACTGGATAGATAAAGAAAATTTCAAGACAGATCCGTATGTGCTGTACCTTTTTGAGGCAATGGGAGCATCTGCCAAAATATTAAAAGGCTATTCACCGGACATCCGCATTAATAAAATGTCGGGGGATATCCTGCCAACAACCGATTATGCCAGAATCCGGGATGAACTGGGGACTGATTTTGACTGTCTGGAGCATGAAGGACATGTTGTGGAATTTGTTCCGAAAGGAACATCGAAAGCGACCGGGATAGACTGGCTCTGCAGGCATATGGGTATTAAAAATGAGGATACCTATGCGATTGGTGACAGTGTCAATGATCTGGATATGCTTTCTTTTGTGGGACATGGAATTGCCATGGGGAATGGAACACCTCCGGCAAAAGAGGCGGCTGAATTTGTGACAACGGATATCTACGATGATGGAATAAAGCATGCAATGGAACACTATGGATTAATATAGAGTCTGAATCGAGGCAGAAATGAAAAAAAGAATTACAGAGTACCGGAAACGTGTGGACCGGCTTCTGGCAGACGAAGAAGAGAAAACATATGAGGAATGGGAATGTATTTTGGAAGAACATCTGGTTCAGATTGGATTTTTCCAGCACGAACGTCTGATTCATCTGATTGTAACGGTTACATTTGCTGTGATAACGGTACTATCATTGTTTGCCCCGCTTTTGACGGGGATCATGACACTCTATGGTTTTACCATGCTGCTCCTTGTGCTTCTTGTGCCGTATATTTTTCATTATTATACACTTGAAAACGAAACACAAAAAATGTATGCACAGTACGATGAAATAATAAAGCATACAAAGAAAGTGAATTCCGGGAATCTAAAAAAAATATAAAAATTGAGTATCACTGTTGACAATGAAAAACAACAGTGATATTTTATTTACAGAAAGAGTTAGCACTCGAATAAAGTGAGTGCTAGTAAAGGCGAAAAGGAGGCTATTTGTAATGAAATTAGTGCCATTAACAGACAGAGTAGTATTAAAACAGTTAGAAGCAGAAGAGACTACCGCATCCGGTATCGTATTACCGGGAGCAGCACAGGAGAAGCCACAGGAAGCGGAAGTAATCGCTGTAGGTCCTGGCGGAGTAGTAGACGGAAAAGAAATCGTTATGCAGGTAAAAGAAGGCCAGAAAGTAATCTATTCCAAATATGCAGGGACAGAAGTAAAACTTGATGGGGAAGAGTACATTATCGTAAGACAGAATGATATTCTTGCAATTGTTGAGTAGTTTTTATAAATTGGAAATTATAGGCTGAATTTTAAAGAAGAGAGGTTATTGTAGTCATGGCAAAAGAGATTAAATATGGTTCAGACGCCAGAGCAGCACTTGGTGCAGGTGTCGATAAATTAGCAAATACCGTTCGTGTAACATTAGGACCGAAAGGACGTAACGTTGTACTGGATAAATCCTTTGGTGCTCCACTGATCACAAACGATGGTGTAACAATCGCAAAAGAAGTGGAACTTGAGGATGCATTTGAGAACATGGGTGCACAGCTTGTAAAAGAAGTTGCAACCAAGACCAATGATGTAGCCGGTGATGGTACAACTACCGCTACTGTTTTAACACAGGCTATGGTTCAGGAAGGTATGAAGAACCTGGAAGCAGGAGCAAATCCGATCGTGTTAAGACGTGGTATGAAGAAGGCAACAGATGCCGCTGTTGAGGCATTAAAGGAAATGAGCCAGAAGGTTAAGGGCAAAGAGCAGATCGCAAAAGTTGCAGCAATTTCTGCCGGTGATGAAGCTGTTGGTAATCTGGTAGCAGACGCTATGGAGAAGGTTACAAACGATGGTGTCATCACAATCGAAGAGTCCAAGACCATGCAGACAGAGCTTGACCTGGTAGAAGGTATGCAGTTCGACAGAGGATATATCTCAGCTTACATGGCAACAGATATGGATAAGATGGAAGCATCTCTTGATGAGCCTTACATCCTGATTACAGATAAGAAGATCTCCAACATTCAGGATATTCTTCCTCTCTTAGAGCAGGTTGTACAGTCCGGTGCCAAGTTACTTATCATTGCTGAGGATATCGAGGGTGAAGCTCTTACAACATTGATCGTCAACAAGTTACGTGGTACATTTAATGTTGTAGCTGTTAAGGCTCCTGGATATGGTGACAGAAGAAAGGCTATGCTGGAAGATATCGCAATTCTTACAGGTGGTCAGGTGATCAGTGATGAGTTAGGTCTTGACCTGAAAGAGACAACACTGGAGCAGTGTGGTCGTGCTAAATCTGTTAAGGTACAGAAAGAGAACACAATCATCGTTGATGGTGAAGGTGATAAGGATAAGATCCAGGCTAGAATCGCTCAGATCAAGAAGCAGGTTGAAGAAACAACATCTGATTTCGACAGAGAGAAGCTTCAGGAAAGACTTGCTAAACTGGCAGGCGGTGTTGCAGTTATCCGTGTAGGTGCTGCTACAGAAACAGAAATGAAGGAAGCTAAGCTTCGTATGGAAGATGCTCTTAATGCTACAAGAGCAGCTGTAGAAGAAGGTATTATCTCCGGTGGTGGATCAGCATACATCCATGCATCTAAGGAAGTTGCTAAGCTTGTTGATACACTGGAAGGTGACGAGAAGACAGGTGCTAAGATTGTATTAAAGGCTCTGGAAG
>ENA-OOXC01001698-OOXC01001698.1-human-gut-metagenome-genome-assembly--contig:-NODE-1698-length-12237-cov-5.199885_pt1 | contig 12237 bp, 10 predicted proteins | sample MGYA00241578_ERZ501325 | MGnify/ENA primary metagenome ERZ501325 (study PRJEB25962, sample SAMEA2042737) | human gut metagenome | biome: human gut; feature: human-associated habitat; material: faeces...
GACCGGAGAAAACGGGGTCACGGACTGGAAGCTGCCGTCGGAGGCGCAGGATTTCGACAAGGCTTCGTTTCGTGCAGAGGACGGTTACTGGATCTTCGAAAATAGTGATGGCAGCGAACAGCTGAAGCTGCCGATCCTGTCTGTAAGGCCGGTATGGAACGGGAAAACAGCAGCGGAACTGACCGCAGAGGAGACAGATGCCTATGCAGCCGCACAGAGGCAGGAAATCCTGACAAAAGTAGGAGTTGTCTATGATGTGTCCGAGCGTGCGGCACAGGAGACCTATGCGCTGCTTGATTTGGACGGAGACGGAACCGCAGACCGGATCACGCTTCGTTCCAGGATGGCGCAGGCACTGAATACGCCGGATCATTCTCCGCTGGATCAGTATGTTTTTACGGTCAACACGACGAGTGGCGAGATGCGGACGGCACAGAATCTGGGGAACAGCATCTATGCCTTCAGCCCGGACGGCAGACAGATATTGTTAGCCCTTACCAGAAAAGATGAGCAGGGGCAGTACGAGAGCTTTCTGTTCCGGTACCGGAACGGCGAATTACAGGAAGTGGGAAGCTTCGCACAGGATATTCGTAAAATCTGGGTGCAAAACGGACAGATCACTACCGGCCGGAACAGTGATGATATCATATTTGCAGAACCCAATATGACCGGTGCAAACACAATTCAAGATTCCAGAAATTCAGATGGAACACCATCAGGGGCATATGTAGAAACATTGCAGGAGAAAATTTCGGCAGATATGGTTGCCGGGAAATTACCATTTGTAGTTACCTCCGTCATTAGGGAAAATCCACTGAGATTGGAGGTGGAACTGACCGAGATGACAGACGAGAATATAAAGATCATTCGATCCTATGAAACAAATGGCAGTGCCATAACATTTGCACAAAGCAGTGGCAATGTACAAGAGCTGCAGCATAATAATGATTCGCAAAGTCAAATAGCACCCCAGATTTCAAAAGAAGATGAAAACGATTGATTAACAGAAAGAGTTGACAGAGAAGAATAATGATGTTCAGGCGGTAATTATCAGCGGAAATCGAATAGATCATCGTTGAATTACCGCCTCAAATTTTATGCAAAGGTATCTGGACGGTAAATAGAAATAAGCTACATCGGAATTGTTTATTTTAATATGAAATTATTGGAAACAGTTAATGAAAGTGCAACAAAAATATGATATTTTAAATTCGTAATATAAAAAGAGTTACGGATTTAAAGTAAGAAATGCGTGAAAATTTTAAGCAGTAAGGGAGATTATCATGAAAAAACAATACAGATTAGCAACATTTGCACTGTCCGCCTGCCTGTTGACGGGATGTGGCGCCCGGGAGACCAATGCACCGGAGAACAACGAAGCGGAGAAACAAACCGAAAATATTTCCAATATAGACACTAAAATAGATGAGGCAGAGACCTCCGGAGCTCTCACAGAGTCCGAATCCCGGGAAACACCCATTGCACCGAAAGAGATCCTCATAGATTTCACTGGAATCTCGGAATTTCACCCGGAAGGAACTGCGGCGCAGCCCTATTCCCTGGAAATCCTTTCCGAGACGTATAACAATATTACTTTTGCAGACGAATGGTACAATGCATCGGAAGACATTTCCCTTCCCATGATCGGAGAAAACTGGGACTGCTTCTATGATGAAAATTATACCTATCAGTGGGAGTATACCTATCAGTGGGAGGATGGAAAACTCAGCATTTTCGATGGTGAGAACTGCCTGTATGTACTGGAATATCCGACAGACAAATGGTACGTCAACGGTAATAATGCCTGCCTTGAGAACGGAATTTTTTACGGGGCTTCAGTAATGAACGGTTATGCGCAGCCGGACAGCTGCTTTATGTTTGCCTATGATCTGGAAAATGAGAAACTGCTGTGGCGAAGTGCAGACCAGACTTATAACAGCATGAATTTTCTCGTGAAGGGGGACGTGATCTTCTGCGGCTATGGCTTTACCGCAGAGGACGATTATCTCTATCAGCTGGATAAAAATACCGGAGAGGTGATCGACCGCCTGCCTCTGAAAAAGATGCCGGACCTCATGGCAGAGAAGGATGACCGGTTGTATGTGCACACCTATAGTTATGATTATGTGATTGAGATAGGGAATCATACTGAAATAAATCAAATTTATTTAAACGCGGTCGAAGAACTGGAAAATACGGGATATTTGCCAAACGGAGATTATTGTTATGTTGATAATGGTACTGGTTTTGAAAAACAAAAAGAGCTGGCATATCCCAATGAATTCGTGATATATGACATAAATGATGATGGTATAGATGAACTATTGATAGGAATTGAAGGAACGTGCAATTCGGACAGTGCACAATATATTTACCGATTTTCCGAGAAAAAAGAAGAGCTTGAATTATTATTTGACTACTATTATGGATGTAGATTTTATGAAAATGGATTGATATATGCTCCGGCATCACATTCGGGATATACATATAATGATGACTTTTGGCCGTATGAAGTATATCGGTATAATGAAATGGAAAATATGTACGAATGTATTGCCAGTGTTGAAGAGTTAGATTTAAACGCATGCCCGGAATACAAGGATAATTTTCCGTTTAAAGATGATAAAGATGGTGATAAAAAAATATACTTTGTGCGATTTTATGAAGACTCTCTTCGTTTAGATGAAGGAGAGTATAATGATTGGAAAGAAAAGCTATTTGAGAGTGATTTATTTGAGCTTAATTGGCATACTTTAAGTTAAAGTAATGATTGGGTAAAATATCATTACCAAAAACCGTGCAATGCACAAAAATAAGGAGCGACGCTGCGGAAATTAAGAAAGATTCCTATCTTGAACAGTCAAAGATACGAAAAGATAATGGGATAATGATTAATACGGCGCCGAACAAAATTAATATCCATAAATAGTGAACTGCCTGATGATATATGCAGATAGTTTAGTAATCGTGAGGTGAAAAGAATCGCGTGGACACAGAACCTATGTTATACTGTGTCTATGAAAATCTATAATAGCTGTAAGACAAGGTATCGGAGGTTAGTCAATGGAATTTCAACTGCTGGCAGATAGCATTATACAGATAAATGATAAAGCAAGTTCGGCGGCGAAAAGCGCTGTGAATCAGCTTATGACGTTGAGAAATTGGGTAATTGGATATTATATAGTCGAATATGAACAAGATGGTAGCGACAGAGCCGAATATGGTTCACATCTTTTGAAAAATTTGGAAAATCAAATTAATCAAAAAGGAATGAACGCAACTCTTTTTAAGGCTTGTAGACAATTTTATAAAGTATATCCTCAAATTGGTTCGACAGTGTCGAGCAAATTTGAATTACTAGATTTTGGAAAAAGTTCGACAGCGTCGAACCAATTTGTTACAGATCCAGATGTTTTGGTCAATAATTTATCGTTTTCACATATACGTGAGATTATGGGACTGACAGATGCTTTTGAAAGATTTTTTTACGAAACAGAATGCATGAAGTGCAACTGGAATGTGAGAGAACTTCGTAGACAGATAAAGACAAATCTTTATGTAAGGGCTGGCATAAGTAAAAAACCGGAACTATTATTAAAAAAGTCTGAAAGCAATGGAAATGGAACAATGCTTTCGATAAAAGATCCATTTACATTTGAATTTTTAGGGCTGGCTGCGAAAGATGCAGTGTCTGAATCGGATTTGGAACAAGCACTTATGGATCATTTGCAGGAGTTTATGCTTGAACTTGGTGAAGGATTTTGTTTTGAAGCTAGGCAAAAGCGAATTGTAATAGATGATAAGTATTATTTTATTGATCTTGTTTTTTATAATCGTATTTTACATTGTAATGTCATTATTGAACTTAAAAATGATGAGTTTAAGCATGAAGATTTAGGACAGCTCAATGCTTATGTAGGTTATTATAAGAAAAATGAAATGAATGAAGGTGATAATCCGCCTGTAGGAATACTTCTTTGCACAGATAAAGGGTCGCAAATGGTAGAATATGCATTATCAGGTATGGATAATCAATTATTTGTTTCAACTTACATGCTGCATTTGCCAGATAAGAAGAAATTAGAAGAATTTATGCTTAAAGAGATAGAAGAAATGGGAATGTAAAGATGAGAACTTTAGCCAAAACATGTTAGGGTGCTTTTTCATATATTGAGAAAGAGATGATAGCAGCACAATAATTGAAAATATCAAAATAATTAGCATCAGTTAATGAAATTATGATAAAAATATGGTATTTTAAATTTGTAACATAAAAAGAGTTACAAATTTAAAATATCGTTTGTGTGAATGCTTGTGGGAGGAGAATTCAGGTAAGGAAAATGAACGAAAAGATGACAAAAAAGCAGAAAGTAGTATTTGCGGTTGTGGCAGCAGTGATTGTGCTGGGGATAATTATGTCTTACATATTTTTGATGAAAAATCAGCATATAGACAGTATACCTGAAGAAAAAAAGATGCCTGCCATGAGTGATACAGAAGACTATGAAGTACGTGAAAGTGATGAAAGCATTCAAAGCAGCGAAACAGAAGAAGATTATTATATGACATCTACAGGAGTAACAGCAGAGGAGCAATTTGCTGAAGAGATTAAAAATGATATTTTAAAGCATGATTGGGATGCGTTATCTGAGAAGATTTCATATCCTATTGTAATAAATGAAACTACGGTTAATAATCGTGAAGATTTTTTAAAACTCGATATTGATGGAAAGCTGAATCAAGAATTTGTAGAGGCTATTCGTGCTGAAACATGCCGAAAAATGTTTTGTAATTGGCAAGGGGTGATGATGGGGGATGCCGGACAAATCTGGTTTGGAAATGTTGATAATGGAACAGGAACGTCGGAATTATCAATTATCGGAATTAATAATATGCTCGAGACAGAATCGGAAAACCTGAATGCGGAAGAAACGATAGAGCCAGATCCGAAAACGGCAGATGGCAGTGTGGACGAATTATCCATGGATGAAATCGAAGAATTGCTTTTTGGTGAGTGGAAAGTTACAAAATTGCTTGGCTTTACACACGTACAAAACGATTATACGAATTATCCGGAAGGACATGATATCATAGGCAATCATATTGTGATAAATGAAGATGTATTTTCCAGTGAAGGGCTTGAAAAATATGAACGTTATCAATGCGAGATTTTAGAACCTTCTTATGAGGTATCTCCTATAAAAGAGCGTAATTTAATCTATTATGTAAAGGAAGCTATAAAAGACGATCCGGAACTCTATGATTGGATTCTGAATTATGATGAATTTCAGAATTTGGAAATAAGAGGCACGAGAGATGGAATAAAACGACAGCCTCCGGCAGTAGACATAATGCTTTCCAGCGATAAGCAGTTTGTTATTCTTACGATGGATTGTGCTTTTTACCTGTTGGAAAAAGAATGATATTGCGATGACGTGCGAGGGGATTACGAATGAATACTTTTAAAACAATAGCATTATTGCTTGTAGGTACAGTATCATCTTTGATGTTAATGGGATGCGGAGAAATAGACACCGGGACGGAAACATCTGCGTGGGAGAAAGAGACTGCTACAATTGTGCCGGAAGAACCTAAAACGGAGATTATACTTGGAGATATCGGGAGAGCGTCGACATTACAGGAAGCAGTAGCTGATTTTAATAGTAAAAATGACGGAATAACAATCACAATACATGATTATTACGAAGAAAATATAAGCGACGGAATTAGTCGTTTGTATGATGATATTTTGACAGGAAAAGGACCTGATATCATTAGTTTTTCGACAGATGAGATGGATGTGGAAGTGCTTAGAGAAAAGGGCGCAATAGAGAATCTTATTCCCTATCTGGAGAAAAGTGATGTGATTGGGGAAGAGGACATCGTTGATTCCGCGTATCAGATTTTGACAGCGGATGGTGGCTTGTATATGTTGCCAACGAATTTTGTGTTATATACATTGATAACAAAAGAAAAATGGTGCAGTAACAAAGAAAATTTTACCTTCGAAGAAGCCTTGCGGGCCGTTCGGGAATGTGAAGAGGATCCTATGATTTCACGGGATTTATTTTTACAGGAAGGGGCAATCTGCGGAGGATATTCCGGGGAAACGGAAGATAACAGATTGGAACAATATATAAAAATTGCAGAACAATTACCGCAACAGGCGATGTTTCAAACGAATGACCTTTTGATGCGGGAAGGAAAAATTCCATTCAATCTTGAGTGCATAGGTGACATGCAACAATATTTATATAAAAAATCCGTATGGGGTGAGGATGCAGTCTATACAGGATTTCCTGGAGCAGAGGGAAAGGGAAGAATATTTATTTTTGACAACTGTTTCGCCATTAACAGTCAAAGCACGCACAAAGAAGAAGCATGGAAGTTTGTGGAAAGCTATTTTACTGAGGAAGGACAGAAAACGATTGCTCCCAATTGGAATTTCTCAATATTGCAAGATGTGCTGGATCAACAGCTTAGTGATAGCAGAAAGCAGGAATATTATCAGACATCGGATGGAAAAAGAGAGAAACTTCCTATTCTGACATACGAAATTGGCGGTACCTATGAAAATGTTTATGCGGCACAAGATGAGGATATACAGGATGTAAGGGAGATGATAAATAATACGAAGGTAATGCAGCGCAGTGACCTTCCTTTAATAGGGATTACGCAGGCAGAGGCTTTGTATTATTTTAACGGAGAAAAAAGTATAGAAGAAACAGCAGCGGCTATAAGGAACAAAATTGATGAAATGCCGAATGCAACAAATGCACAGACAGATATGGATGTCGTTATCAATATAGGGGATTTTTCAGTTTCCTTATATGAAGGTGAGCAGGAAATATTGGGGAAGCTGGACAAGATGGGGCTGTTGTATGAAAAGGTTGAGGATTCGGATAACAAAAAATATAATTATTATTATAACGTAGGTGATGGGGAAGCTCAATTTATACAAGTTTATTTTCTTGAAAAAGAATGTGTCAGAATAAGAATCAGTAGTAATGAAACATTTGCACATACCTCGAGAGGCATATATTCCGGAAATACTTATTCTCAAATGGTCGAACAATATGGAGATTCTTATGAAAAACATACTTATATAGGCAAAGAGAGATATACCATTTATCGTTATGCTTTAGGAGAATGTTTCCATGAATTCGGCATACCGGGGGAAACGACCGGTGAAATCTATAATGTTGATGTTTATGTTTCCGGTCAGATGCCTATCTATGATTATGGAGAAGAGATTGTAGAGGATTAGAAATTTTTTGAAAATATGTAAGGCGATGAGACGGACTATAGGGAATGGCTGAATGCAAACGAAGGTAATGTTGAAGAACTGGAGATTCCATATTTTTGATTTACAGAAGAAAATAGAAGATAATAGGGGATAAACAAAAAGATGAACAAAAAGCAGAAAGTAGTATTTGCGGTTGTGGCGGTAGTGATTGTGCTGGGGATTATTTTGTCTTACGTATGCTATCATTTTATTTATGGGACAAGAATCACTTCCCGGGAGGGAGAAGCATACCACAAATTAGAGGGAAAGGGAGTCTACAGCCCGTTAGCGGTGTTTCCTTCCGCAGATATGGACACCGTTTCACAGGATTTTTATTATCAGACCCGTGATGAAATCTTTGCAGCAACCTGCCAGATCTATTTGGAAAATCAATATACCAGGGAACAGTATGAGGCAGAAACAGAGCGTCTGCGGAATTTGAAATTCTCTTATCAGGATCAGACGAATATGCTCTATCAGGATGAAAAAAATTATTGCAGCGTTGCATATGTGGCAATGGCAAATTGGATCGACCGATATGAATATGCCATCACGTTAGACGACAGTAATACCATTATTTATGTTTATCTGCAGAACATGGACGCAAAGGACATACATATGCAGTCTGACTACCTTCCGAAATATTTTCAGGATAATAATGCCGGAAAGCATCAGGATACAGACCCTATGACCTCGGATTACAGAAGTTTCTATGCGTTCCGGATAGGAGATCATTATATAGACTGCATGGACTTGGCAGATCAGATTGAAATCGCCGATACCGAGCCGGAGACTGAGGGAGAGGATGTAACATAGGAAGTTGAATCTAATTAATTTCTACAAAATAATGGGGAGTAGCTAACAGATTGCTGTGCGTAATATTTGACAGTATGTTATTCGTTATAGGATAACGGAGTAATAGGCATACTATATAATATCTCTGTCGGATCCGTGACAGAGATATTTTTCAATAGTGTAAATAAAATTTGACAGAGTAGATATAAATGTTTAATAATATTTACATAAGGAGATGGGATTATGCCGAAAAAAACAATAGTGTTGTTGCCTGAAACAGAAAAAATACTTGAGCAAATGGGACTACAGATAAAGTATGCAAGGCTGCGCAGAAAATTGACGTCGGAATTGGTTGCGGAAAGAGCAGGAATCAGCAGAGCTACTTTAGTATCCATAGAAAAAGGCTCACCTTCTGTGGCAATGGGGTGCTATGCGGCTGTGCTTCATGCATTGAATTATATGGATAAGGATTTACTGCTTGTTGCTAAAGATGATGAATTGGGACGGAAATTACAGGATCTTGATTTGCCTGTAAGAAAGCGCGCACCCAGGAGGGGATAGGGAGTGGATAAAGAAAAAAAGATTTTTGTTTTTGCTGATTTTCAGCCTTATCACGAAGAAATTATAGGTACAATCTATGTTTCGCAGACGAGAGGAAAGGAATTTTACTCTTTTGAGTATGATCAGAAATGGCTGGAAAAGGGAAATATGATATTAGATCCCGATTTACAGATGTATAAGGGAAGGCAATATATTCACGATGATAAGAAGATATTCGGAGTATTTGCCGATTCCTGCCCTGATAGATGGGGACAGCGTCTGATGAAACGCAGAGAGGAATTGCGTGCCAAAAATGCAGGTGAAAAACCTAGAAAGCTTTTAGACAGTGATTATCTTCTGGGAGTGTATGATGAAGCAAGAATGGGCGGATTGCGTTTTAAAACGGAGTTGGAAGGTGAATTCTTGTCCAATGACAGGGAATTTGCAACACCACCGTGGACGTCATTAAGAGAACTCGAACAGGCGAAGAAAAATGTCACAGCCATTAGAAAAACGGTAGCAGATAATTGGCGGTCACTTGCCGGAAAATATGGAATCAGCCGTGGGGAAATCGAAAGAATGTGTCCGGCATTTCAGGGAGATGTATAGATATGTAAACGTCAAGGCTGTTGCGAAATAATTAAGAATCCATGCTGTTAAGTTTATTTGGAGAAAGCTGCACCAGCCTGGTGCAGAAATAGATTACAATCGGCAATGGCAGATCAGCGCATTATGAAATGATTAAATAAACGCACGATAAACGCACGCGCGCGTTTATAAGATAGCCTTTTGCAATCAAATTAAATAAGTGAAACAGTGTTTCGTTTTTTTGAAAACTCTTTCACCGGTTCAGCCACCACACCCCCAGATTCAGATACCCCGCGAACGCCACCCACACCAGATAAGGCAGCATCAGCCATGCGGCAGGCTTCGAGATGCGGTAAAAAGCAACGGTAGTGGCGAGGATCAGGATCCACAGAGCGACCAGCCACAAAAAGGCGAAAAGATACCATCCCAGGTTGAAGAACCAGATGGACCAGAAAAAATTAAAGATAAGCTGTACAGCATACAGGGTGAGGGCTTTCGTGTCCTCACCTTTTTGCATGACAACGAGATAAGAGGCGATTCCCATGAGGACGAACAGGATACTCCACACCACCGGGAAGAGCCACATAGGCGGTGTCAGGGGAGGCTGATTCACTGTTTCAAAGGCTTTCATGCCGTCCATGGTGATCCAGGCGGAGAGTCCACCTGCCGCCAGAGGGATGGCAACGGCAGTGATGAGGTTTTTCCAGTGAATATTGTGAAATTTGTCGGAGAATTGCATGGGAGCCTCCTTTGAAAATACGATTTTGCATGTGTCAATATCCGTGTATTTCTGATTAGTATTGTATGAAAATGAGACAAAAATTATGTATCTAACTATAAAAAAGGACAAAAATTTGGGACTATCGGCAAACGGAGGTTTTGGTGTATGATTAAGAGTATAATAAAGCATTATGACTATCAGAAACAGGAAATATCCAAGAAAAGGTAATAGGTAACATAGCTATGAGCACAGAACAAACACAGGGTTCCCTGACAAAAGAAGCAATCCGGCTGGCGTGGCCGGCGGTCTGTGAATCCTTTTTTATCGCACTGGCGGGTATGGTGGATACTTTTATGGTGAGTACGCTCGGGGCCAATGCAGTGGCAGCGGTAGGGCTGACCACACAGCCGAAGTTCCTGGGGCTGGCACTGTTCATCGCAGCGAATGTGGCAATCTCCGCCTTGGTGGCGAGACGACTTGGAGAGAAGAGGCAGCAGGCGGCCAATGAGATTCTGGTGATGACGATCTGCTTCTGCATAGTGGCAGCGGTGATCATCAGTGCGCTGACAGTGGGATTCGCAGATCAGATCATTGAATTCTGCGGATCGAGTGAGGACACGCATGCCATGGCGGCGAGATACTACCGGATCATCATGGGTGGCATGATCTTCAACGTATTGTCCATGGGAATCAATGCGGCACAGCGCGGCGCGGGCAATACGATGATCGCCCTTAGGACGAATCTGATCTCCAATCTGGTGAATATCTGCGGCAATTACCTGCTGATCAACGGCCATTTCGGATTCCCGGCACTGGGGATCACCGGAGCCGCCATTGCCACGGTATTCGGTACGGTAGTGGCATGCGTGATGAGCATCGTCTCAATCTGTCCGAAAGACGGATTTATCAGTATTCCGTACATGATCGAGCATCACATCAGACTGCGATTAGAACCGCTGTTGGAGATTATCAAAGTCGGCTATTCCGTGTTTATTGAGCAGGTATTGATGCGTATCGGTTTTATGTCTACCGCTATGATGGCTGCGAAAATGGGTACGGAAGCCATGGCGGCACATCAGGTAGGCATGAATATCCTCGGTCTGACGTTTTCATTCGGTGACGGTATGCAGGTAGCGGCGGTGGCGTTGATCGGCCGGAGTCTGGGCGAACGTGACCCGGAGAAAGCGAAAAGCTATGGAGCTATCTGTAGACGTATCGGTATGGGAATCTCTGTTGCACTGGCGGTTATCTATTTCTTCGGAGGGGAGACCATTTACCGGATGTTCTTTAGAGAAGAAAATATTATTACGTACGGTGTGAATATTATTCATTGCATTTGTATCATTGTCCTGTTCCAGGTGTCTCAGGTCATCTACATGGGATGCCTGCGCGGCGCGGGAGATACCGCATACACGGCAGTAGCTTCTACGATCAGCGTTACTTTGATCCGTACGGCGGCATCCTATATTTTCGGGTTTACTCTGGGACTGGGAATGACCGGTATCTGGATGGGTATTCTGGCAGATCAGGTATCCAGATTCCTGTTCGCGTCGATTCGGTTCCGACAGGGAAAATGGGTGACAATTAAGATTTAATGAGCGCAGGTAATGAGCTTATGATAATAACAAAACTCCCGGAGCAATATCGCACCGGGAGTTCTTGCGTTCAAATATATGCAATGAGTTACTGTGAGTTCTATTTCGTCTTCAATGTCTTTTTCATAGCAGTGAAAGTCTCTGCACTGATCACATGCTCAATCCGGCAGGCATCCTCAGCAGCAACAGTGGGATCCACGCCGATGGAAGTCAGCCAGTCCGTAAGAAATGTGTGACGTTCATAGATTTTCTCTGCGATTTCCCGCCCCTTATCCAGCAGGGTGATGTAGCCTTCCTTGTCCATTTCAATATATTCCCCATTGCGGAGATTCTTCATAGCAACACTGACGCTGGGCTTGGACACGCCCAGATCGTTGGCAATATCAATGGAACGGACAACACCGTTCTTTTTCTTCAGCACTAAGATCGTTTCCAGATAATTCTCAGCAGATTCCTGTATTTTCATGTAATGACCATACCCTTCCCATACATAGCATTTTGAACCGAAATACCTGCTCTACATATGGAAACTTAACCATCCGCAGGCATTACAATAAGAATAGCAGAAAAGGGTAGGAAATGCAAGATTTCAACTTAATGAGAAAAAATATCAATAAGCAATTCCTATGAGATTTCTATGAAAAAAATCAAAAAAATATGTTGACAGTAAAAAAAGGTTAGTATATACTAACCACGTGAATTGAGAATGAATC
>ENA-OOXC01001703-OOXC01001703.1-human-gut-metagenome-genome-assembly--contig:-NODE-1703-length-12206-cov-2.351411_pt1 | contig 12206 bp, 9 predicted proteins | sample MGYA00241578_ERZ501325 | MGnify/ENA primary metagenome ERZ501325 (study PRJEB25962, sample SAMEA2042737) | human gut metagenome | biome: human gut; feature: human-associated habitat; material: faeces...
AGGCCGACAAGTTTGAAGTGACCATCAACGAGGGTGAAATCAAATGGGATACCTTCCGTTCGAGTGGCGCCGGAGGTCAGAATGTGAACAAGGTGGAGTCGGGTGTTCGTCTGCGCTATATGTGGAAGAACCCCAACACCGGCGAGACCGAGGAAATCCTGATAGAATGTACCGAGACCCGCGACCAGCCCAAGAACAAGGAGCGTGCGCTGGCGCGTCTGCGTACGTTTATCTATGACAAGGAGCACCAGAAGTATGTGGACGATATCGCCAACCGTCGCAAGTCGCTGGTATCTACCGGTGACCGTAGTGCCAAGATACGTACCTACAACTTCCCCCAGGGCCGCGTGACCGACCATCGCATCGGTTATACCACCCATGATCTGCAGGGCTTCCTCAACGGTAACATCCAGGATATGATAGACGCTCTCACCGTGGCTGAAAACGCTGAGCGTCTGAAGGAAAGTGAACTCTAAAACAAATAGCATTGACGTTATGAACAGACAAGAACTGGTAAAAGAGATATTTGACAAGAAGTCGTTCCTCTGCGTAGGACTGGATACCGACCTGAAGAAAGTTCCTACCCATCTGCTGAACGAGGAAGACCCTATCTTCGCCTTCAACAAGGCCATCATTGATTCCACGGCAGACTACTGTGTGGCCTATAAGCCCAATCTGGCTTTCTATGAAGCCTTCGGCGTGAAGGGAATCATGGCCTTTGAAAAGACCATTGACTATCTGAATAAGCATTATCCCCATCACTTCGTCATCGCCGATGCCAAGCGAGGGGATATCGGCAATACATCGGCTATGTATGCCCGTACATTCTTTGAGGAGTACAACCTTGATGCCCTGACTGTCGCCCCTTATATGGGTGAGGACAGCGTGAAGCCCTTCTTGGGATATGAGGACAAGTGGGTAATCCTCTTGGCTCTTACATCCAACAAGGGCTCTTTGGACTTCCAGATGACTGAGGACAAAGACGGCGAAAGACTCTTTGAGAAGGTGCTGAAGAAGAGCCAGGAGTGGGGCGACGATACCAATATGATGTATGTGGTAGGTGCCACTCAAGGAGAGATGTTCAAGGACATCCGCAAGTGCGCTCCCACTCACTTCCTGCTGGTTCCCGGCGTTGGTGCACAAGGTGGCAGTCTGCAGGAGGTGTGCAAGTATGGCATGACTACTGATTGTGGTCTGCTGGTCAACTCGTCGCGCGGTATTATCTATGCTTCGCAAGGTGAAGACTTTGCCGAGGTGGCTGCGCAGAAAGCCCATGAACTGCAACAGGAAATGGCAGCTGAATTAGAACGCATTGAACGATAGCAAAATCATAAGCGATCCGGTCTTCGGATTTGTAAAGATACCACGGGGATTGCTGCTCGACATCGTGAAGCATCCCCTGTTTCAACGCCTGACACGCATCAAGCAGTTGGGCTTGACCAATGTGGTATATCCCGGTGCCCAGCACACCCGCTTTCAACACTCACTGGGCGCTTTTCATCTTACGAGTGAGGCCATACTCTCGCTCACGCAGAAAGGCGTGTTCATCTTTGAAAGTGAAGCCGAAGCTGTTCAGGCTGCCATACTGATGCACGACATCGGTCATGGTCCCTTCTCGCATGTGCTGGAGAATACTCTCATCCACGGCATATCCCATGAGGAGATATCGCTGATGATGATGAATGAGATAAACCACGACTTGGGCGACAACCTGACCTTGGCCATCAAGATTTTCAAGGATGAATATCCCAAGCGTTTTCTGCACCAGCTGATTAGTAGTCAGCTCGATATGGACAGGCTTGACTACCTGCGCAGAGACAGCTTCTTTACCGGTGTGACCGAAGGCAATATCGGCTCAGCGCGTATCATCAAGATGCTCAATGTGGTCGATGACAATCTTGCGGTTGACTCAAAGGGTATCTATTCGATAGAGAATTATCTCACTTCGAGGCGGTTGATGTATTGGCAGGTGTATCTGCACAAGACCACGGTGGGTTATGAGAAACTGCTGGTCAATCTCCTCTCGCGTGCCAAGTATCTGGCTGACCAGGGAGAGACGCTCTTTGCCACTCCGGCGCTGCATTTCTTCCTCTATAACCATATAGATAAGGAGGCGTTTGTGGACAATACTGAGCCGTTGCAGCATTACAAGATGTTGGATGACAGTGATATCTGGGCGAGTGTCAAGGCGTGGACCACCCATCGCGACCCCATACTCTCGTTATTGTCTCGCAATCTCATAGACCGCAGAATCTTCAAGGTTGAGGTTCGCAGTACGGCAGTGGAAGAGGCAGAAGTGATGGATATCAGGCATCAGATAGCCCAGCGCTATGGTCTCTCTTTTGACGACACAGCCTATCTGGTCAATGTCTCTACCATCCGTAAGGACATGTATGACATCCACGACGACCACATATCCATATTATACAAGGACGGTACGATAAAAGACATCACTGAAGCCTCAGAAATACTCAATATATCGTTGTTATCAAAAAAAATATGCAAATATTATCTTTGTTATCAGCGTTTTTGAATTATATTTACTATATTTGCAGAAATTAATTAATACATAAACTATGGAGTTTACTGCTAAACAGATAGCGCAATTCGTGCAAGGTGTCATAGAGGGCGATGAAAATGCCTCAGTCACTACCTTTACGAAGATTGAAGAGGGTGTGCCTGGTGCCATCTCTTTTCTTGCTAATCCCAAATATACACATTATCTCTATGAAACCAAGTCCTCGGTGGTGCTCGTTGACAAAAGCATAGAACTGGACAAACCTGTAGAGACTACGCTTATCAGAGTAGACAACGCACGTGACTGCGTAGCCAAATTGTTGCAACTCTATGAGAGCATGAAGCCCAAGAAACAGGGCGTAGACAAGATGGCATTCATCTCTGAGTCGGCCAAGATTGGCGACAATGTTTACATCGGCGCTTTTGCCTATATCGGCGACAATGTTGTGGTGGGCGACGGCTGTCAGATTTATCCTAATGCCACCATCTGTGACAATGTAAAACTCGGTAATAACTGTATATTGTATCCCAACACTACAGTCTATCACGACTGTCGTTTGGGCAATGAAGTTATCCTTCATGCCGGCAGCGTGGTGGGTGCCGACGGTTTTGGCTTTGCTCCCAATGCCGAGACCAACAGTTATGACAAAATTCCCCAGATAGGCAATGTCATTATAGAAGACAATGTTGAAATTGGCGCAAATACCTGTATCGACCGTTCTACTATGGGTAGCACGTTCGTAAGAAAGGGCGTCAAACTTGATAATCTTGTACAGATAGCACACAACACTGATATCGGTGAAAACACCGTGATGAGTGCTCAGGTAGGTATTGCCGGTTCTACCAAGGTAGGCCAGTGGTGTATGTTTGGCGGTCAGGTAGGTATTGCTGGACATATTACTATCGGCAACAAAGTATTCCTGGGTGCCCAGTCGGGTGTACCTGGCAGTCTGAAAGACAACCAGACCCTTATCGGTACTCCCCCTACAGACCAGCGTTCGTTCTTCAAGTCACAGGCCATCATCCGCAGATTGCCCGAGATTTACAAGCAGCTGAACGATTTGCAGAAGGAAGTGGAGGAGCTGAAAAAGCAGAAACAAGATTAATCACATATACCTCTATCATTTAGAGAACAGAGCAAAGTAATATATGGACACAGTAAAACAGACTACCCTTAAAGGTAGTTTCTCTCTCTTCGGCAAAGGATTGCATACCGGTCTTCACCTGACCGTCACCTTCAATCCTGCTCCAGAGAATCATGGATACAAGATTCAGCGTATCGACCTCGAGGGACATCCCATCATCGACGCCATAGCTGAAAAGGTAAGTGACACCCAGCGCGGTACAGTGCTTTCCAGTGGCGATATCAGAGTAAGCACTATCGAGCATGGTATGGCAGCTCTCTATGCAATGGGTATTGACAACTGTCTGATTCAGGTTAATGGTCCTGAGTTCCCCATTCTTGACGGTTCGGCCATGCAGTATGTCGAGAAAATCAATGAAGTGGGAATCCAGGAGCAGAATGCACCTAAGAACTACTACGTTATCCGTAAGAAGATAGAAATCAAGGACGAAAAGACAGGCTCATGCATCACCATTCTTCCCGACGCGGAGTTCAGCATCACCGCCATGTGTTCTTTTGAGTCCAAATTCATCAACAGCCAGTTTGCTACACTTGACAGTACCAACAACTTTGCCAAGGAGATAGCACCTGCGCGTACCTTTGTGTTTGTTCGTGATATCGTTCCATTGCTCGAGGCTAACCTTATCAAGGGTGGAGACCTGGACAACGCCATCGTTATCTACGAAAGAGAAGTGGAGCAGGAGAATCTCGACCAGTTGGCCGACGTTCTCAAAGTGCCCCATATGGACGCCAAGAAGATTGGCTACATCCAGCACCGCCCGCTGATGTGGGAAAACGAGTGTACCCGTCATAAGCTCTTGGATATCATCGGTGATATGGCTCTTATCGGTCGTCCGCTGAAGGGTAGAATCATTGCCACCCGTCCTGGCCATACCGTGAACAACAAGTTTGCCCGATTGATGCGCAAGGAGATTAAGCAGCACATGGTTCAGGCGCCTATCTATGATCCCAACGAGGCTCCTATCATGGACAACATCCGCATCCGCGAGTTACTGCCCCATCGTTATCCCATGCAGCTTGTTGACAAGATTACCGCCATTGGCCCCACAAGCATCACCGGTGTGAAGAATGTAACCAGCAATGAGCCTTTCTTCATAGGCCACTTCCCACAGGAGCCTGTAATGCCAGGCGTCCTTCAGATAGAGGCAATGGCACAGTGTGGCGGTTTGTTGGTACTCAACCAGGTGGAAGAACCCGAGCGTTGGTCAACCTATTTCTTGGGTATTACCGATGTGAAGTTCAGGCAGAAGGTTGTCCCTGGCGACACCCTGCTTTTCCGCGTAGAATTGCTTCATCCCGTACGCCACGGCATCAGCTCCATGAAGGGTTATATGTTCGTCGGCGACAAGGTAGTGTCTGAGGCTACATTTACTGCACAAATCGTTAAAAACAAATAATATGAACCAAATAAGTCCTTTGGCATACGTTCACCCAGAAGCCAAACTGGGAGACAACAATATTATAGGCCCCTTCTGCTTTATTGACAAGAATACGGTATTGGGTGATAACAATGTCCTTCAAAACAGTGTTACCATCAATCGTGGTGCTCGTATTGGAAACAATAATGAGATTTTTCCCGGTGCCAGCCTTTCCACCAAACCTCAGGACCTGAAGTATAAGGGAGAGGAGACCATCTGTGAGATAGGCGACAACAACAGTATCCGTGAGTTTGTTACCATCTCGCGTGGTACTGCTTCAAAGGGTACCACCATCGTGGGCAACAATAACCTGCTCATGGAGAATATGCATATCGCCCATGACTGTGTGATTGGTAGCAATATTATCATCGGTAACTCTACCAAGATTGCCGGTGAAGTGGTGGTAGACGATAATGCTATCTTGAGTGCCGAGGTGCTTTGCCATCAGTTCTGCCGTATCGGTGGCTATGTGATGATACAGGGTGGAAGCCGCTTCAGCCAGGATATTCCTCCTTATATTATTGCCGGCAAGCATCCCTTGAAGTATGCAGGTGTCAACATCATCGGTCTGCGTCGTCGTGGATTTAGCAATGAGCTTATCGAAAACATCCACAACGCTTACCGCATCCTTTATTCTAAGGGACTGATGAAGGAAGGCATTGAGGAAATCAAAAAGCAACTTACAGTTACCCCCGAGATTCAGTATATCATAGACTTCGTAAGTTCTTCCCAACGGGGAATTATCAGATAATGAAGACACTGGTTGTTGTTCTTGGGCCGACAGGCGTGGGAAAAACAGAACTCTGCCTAACTATAGCCGAGCATTTGGGCATTGACATCATCAATGCCGACTCGCGTCAGATATTTGCAGAGCTGCCTATCGGAACTGCTGCTCCGACCCAAGAACAACAACAGCGTGTTCATCATCATTTTGTTGGCAATCATCACCTTAATGATTATTACAGCGCCTCTATCTATGAAGAAGAGGTAATGGCGTTGCTGCGCGACAAGTTTGAGCGTGGCGATGTGGCTATGCTTACCGGTGGAAGCATGATGTATATTGATGCCGTATGCAATGGCATCGATGATATCCCAACCATCGATGACGCTACGCGCCAGATGATGAAAGCCAGACTTGAAGCTGAAGGTCTTCCTGCGCTTGTTGAGGAGCTTCGTCGGCTTGATCCCGAACACTATCAGATCGTTGACAAGAACAATCCTCGCCGTGTCGTCCATGCCTTGGAAATCTGCTATATGACTGGCAAGACCTACACATCCTTTCGTACCAACAGTAAGAAGGAACGTCCTTTCCGTGTCCTCAAGATTGGTCTTAATCGCGACCGCGGAGAACTCTATGAACGTATCAACCAGCGTGTTCTTGACATGATGGATGCAGGTCTGGAGGACGAAGCTCGCCGCTGTTATCCCCTCAAAGGACTCAATTCGCTCAACACAGTAGGTTATCGGGAGATGTTTGATTATTTTGATGGACTCACCGACCGCGTCGAAGCAATCCGTCGCATCCAGTCCAACTCTCGCAGATATATGCGCAAGCAACTCACATGGTTCAAAAAGGACCCTGAAATCGTATGGTTTCACCCGGATAACGTTAAAGAAATCATAAATTATATCGACACACACTTATTAGACAAATAGTTTTCGTACTTTTGTACGTGCATAACAGCTTGTTTTATTAACTATGGATAAAGTTAAATTCCTCTACCTGTGGTGTAGGGCCAAAATCACAGCCTTTTGGGCGTGGTACAAGAACCTCTACGTGGGCGCTCCCGTATGGAAAAAGGCGTTGATAGGATTTGTTTCCGTTATCGTTTCTTTCCTTTTGTATTTAGGCGCTGTTGACATCAACTTCCTTTGGCTGTTTGGTAAGTCACCCGGTTATTTCTCCGGCATCCTTAATCCTCAGACCAGCCAGGCTTCTGAGATTTACAGTGCTGATGGTCAGCTCATTGGCAAGTTCTTCAGTGAGAACCGTACCCCTGTTAAGTATGAAGAGATTACTCCTGATTTCTTCAAGGCCCTTGTTGATACCGAGGACGAGCGTTTCTACAGCCATTTCGGTATTGACCCCATTGGTATCTTTGGCGCCGTCAAGGATGCTGCCTTGCGCCATGAGGGCCGAGGCGCTTCTACCATTACCCAGCAGTTGGCCAAGAATATTTTCCGTGTCCGTTCTCACTATTCTACTGGACTTTTGGGTAAGATTCCCGGTCTGCGCATCCTGATTGTCAAGAGCAAAGAGTGGATTATTGCGCTGAAGTTGGAGTCACGTTATAACAAGAAGGAGATTATCACGATGTACGCCAACACCGTTGATTTCGGTTCCAATGCTTTTGGCATCAAGACTGCCGCCAAGACCTATTTCAATAAGTTGCCCAAGGATCTCACCACCGACGAAGCAGCCATCCTTGTGGGCATGCTCAAGGCTACCACCTATTACAATCCCAAGAGTCATCCCGAGAACAGCCGCTCACGTCGTAATGTCGTGCTGAGCAACATGCTGAAGCATGGCGATTTGTCGCGAAGCCGGTATGAGGAGTTGAGCAAACTCGATATCAAGCTCAATTACAAGGTGGAAGACAATTATGATGGTCAGGCCACTTACTTCCGCAATGCCGTTGCCGAAGCCTGCGACAGTCTGCTTGTCGGCGTCGGCGCAGGTGTCGGTTCCGATGATGATGACAACAAAGCGCCAGACCTCTACACGAGTGGCTTGAAGATTTATACTACCATAGATACGCGTATGCAGAAGTATGCTGAAGAGGCAGCCAACAAACAGATGCGTATCATCCAGCGCAACTTCAACAACCATTGGGGCAAAGAGGAACCATGGCAGGATGAGCACCACCAGGTTATCCCCGGCTTCATCGAGGGTATCGCCAAGCGCCAGCCCTTCTACAAAGCCTTGGTCGAGAAGTTCGGCGAAAACGCCGACTCTATTGACTATTATCTCAACAAGCCTCACAAGGTCAAGGTCTTTGACTATGCCAATGGGGAGATTGAGATGGAGATGTCCAGCCTTGACTCTATCCGCTATATGGTGCGCTTCATGCACTGCGGTATGGTTGCCATGGAACCCCAGACCGGCGCTGTAAAGGCATGGGTGGGCGACATCGATTTCAAGCATTGGAAGTATGACAAGGTTACAGCCATGCGCCAGCCTGGTTCTACCTTCAAGCTCTTCGTATATACCGAGGCGATGAACCAGGGACTTACTCCGTGCGACAAGCGCCGCGACGAGCAGATTAGCATGGATGTCTTTGACAGCAAGAAGCAGGAGATGACCCGTTGGACCCCCACCAATGCCAACGGAACCTTCAGCGGCGACTCTATGCCTCTCAAGTCTGCCTTCGCCCGAAGCGTCAACTCTATTGCTGTACGCTTGGGTCAGGAGATGGGCATCAAGCGCATTATCTCTACAGCCCACGCCATGGGTATCGACAGTCCGCTCGACGACGCCCCCGCCTTGGCCCTCGGTTCCAGTGATGTGCGTCTTCTCGAGTTGGTCAACTCCTACTGCACCGTGGCCGACAATGGCCGTCGCCATAAACCTATGCTGGTTACCCGTGTCGAAGACAGGGACGGCAGGGTCATCTATCAGGCCGACACCCAGTCTGAGCAAGCCATATCCACCAAGTCAGCATTCTTCATGCAGCAGCTGCTACAGGGAGGTATGCGCGAGCCGGGCGGAACCTCGCAGAGTCTGTGGGGCTATGTCGGCGATGTGCGCGATACCGAGTTTGGCGGAAAGACAGGTACCTCCAACAACCATTCCGATGCATGGTTCGTGGGCGTCAGTCCGCGTCTCGTCGTAGGAGCATGGGTTGGCGGCGAATATCGCTGCATCCATTTCCGTACTGGTGCCTTGGGGCAGGGTAGTCGTACGGCTCTCCCCATCTGTGGTTATTTCCTCCAGTCGGTTTTCAAAGATCCCGCTTTCCAGCAATATCATGGCAAGTTTGTCAAGCCAGCCGATGCCGACATCTCGCGCGTTGACTACATCTGCGACAGCTACTATCAGAAAGCCAAGAACGACAGTACTGCTACTGATAGCCTTGAGCTCAATTCGGAAGAGATAATACTTGATGAAAACGGCAATCCTGTCATCCGAAAGGAGGAGAAGTCCGAAGTCGGAACCTCTTCTGAGCCCGGTTCTCAGGGCGACCACAAGCCCCATAAGCCCACCGAGCAGGCAGTTCGTTTTGATGATTTGTAATTATCCATAGGTTTGGAACAGATCAATCTTGACAACGAAGAGTTTCAGAAAGCTCTGCAAATCATACAGTTTACCCGTCGCTCGCTTTTCCTTACCGGAAAGGCAGGCACGGGTAAATCTACGTTTCTCCGCTACATCTCCGAGACCACCAAGAAGAAACATGTCATCCTCGCGCCTACAGGTATAGCCGCCATCAATGCCGGTGGCTCCACGCTTCACAGTTTTTTCAAGCTCCCCTTCCATCCCCTGCTGCCCAATGATACACGCTACAGCGTGCGCAATATGCGTAAGACACTGCGCTACACCAGCGAAAAATGCAAGCTGCTACGTGAGGTTGAACTGATTATCATCGACGAGATTAGCATGGTGCGCGCCGACATCATCGATTTTATTGACAAGGTGCTGCGCGTCTACAACCGCAATATGCGTGAGCCGTTTGGCGGCAAGCAGCTCCTCCTCGTCGGTGATATCTATCAGCTTGAGCCTGTCGTTCGTGAGGAAGACCGTCAGTTGCTTGCGCCTTTCTATCATTCCCAGTTCTTCTTCGATGCCAAGGTCTTTGCCTCCCTCCAGTTGGTAAGTATCGAACTGACCAAGGTGTATCGCCAGAACAATCCTACCTTTATCAAGCTGTTGGACCACATCCGTTCGTCGCATGTCACCACTGCCGACCTCGAGATGCTCAATCGCCAGGTGGGTGCCGACATTGACACCTCCGACTCTTCGCTCTCCATTACGCTGTCCACCCGTCGCGATACCGTCGATTACATCAACAGCACACGCTTGGCTGAGCTTGATGGCGATGCTACCATCTTTGATGGAACTATCGAAGGCGATTTCCCCGAGAACAACTTACCCTCTCCACTCAAACTCGAACTCAAGGTGGGCGCGCAGGTACTCTTTGTGCGCAACGACAAGGAGAAACGGTGGGTCAATGGCACTCTGGGCACTGTCACGGGTTTCTCGCTCGATGTTGAGGATAGTAAGGACGCCATCATCTATGTCCGTACCGAGGATGGAGTGGAGTTTGATGTTGAGCAGGAAATCTGGAGCAATATCAAGTATACCTTCAACGAGAAGGAACAGAAGATTGAAGAGTCTGTTCTTGGCACTTTCTGCCAGTTCCCTCTGCGTTTGGCGTGGGCCATTACCGTCCACAAGAGCCAGGGCCTTACCTTCCGCAATGTCAAAATCGATTTCAGCGGCGGAGTCTTTGCCGGCGGTCAGACCTATGTTGCCCTTTCGCGCTGCCGTTCGCTCGAAGGCATCAGCCTCAAGAGCCCCATCCGGCGTGAAGATGTCTTCGTCAAAGCCGAAGTTTCCCGTTTCGCCAAGAACTATAACAACCAGCAGCTTATTCATGCCGCTCTCGAACAGGGCAAGGCCGACAAGCAGTATTATGATGCCGTCAAGGCCTTTGATGCAGGCGACATGCAGGCCGCGCTGGACAACTTCTTCCTCGCTATCCATAGCCGTTACGACATCGAACGCCCTGTTGCCAAGCGTTACATCCGTCGCAAGCTCAATGTCATTAACCAGAAGGACCAGGAGATAGCCCGTTTGAAGGAAGAAATCAAGAAGAAGGAGAAATTTCTCAAGAAACTGGCTGTCGAGTATGTCGTCATGGGCCGCGAGTGCGAGAAGGAGCATTTCACCGAGGCTGCCATCCGAAACTTTGAGAAAGCCCTTGAGCTCTGTCCCGATATTCCCGAAGCGAAGCGACGGTTGAAGAAACTCAAGAAAGACTGATTTCCTCTATACCTTTTATATATATGACTACAGGCAGACAGAAATGCGACCTCCTGAGGAGCATACGCCAGCAGCTGGCTATCGAGTATGGGTTGGATTACACTCCAGCAGAGTGCCATCATGTGGGCGACTGTCCCGGCACTTGCCCCGTGTGTGATGCCGAGCTTGCCAATCTTCAGCGACAGCTCGACGAGCGTGGTATCACCGAAGTTGCGGAGAAAATAGATATCCGCAGCGCCATTACTACCATAGACCCTGATGAGGAATACCACGATTTGGAAGGTCTCGCCGGTCCCATGCCGCGTGGACGGGATGCAAAGATTACGGACATCCCCGAGGGAATCATTCCTGATGACATGCTGTTGCAAGGAGAAATCATGCCGACAGATTATCTTGACCGCGATTAACCTTTTCTTCATTGCCCCTTCAATGCAGCAAAATAAAATAATTTTGCCCTTTTCCTTGCGCATCCGACTGATTATGCCTAATTTTGTAACCTAAACACTTTATTAAAATAGAACAAATGGCAACACCGCACATTTCAGCCGCAAAGGGCGATTTCGCCAAGACAGTGCTTATGCCTGGCGACCCGCTTCGCGCAAAGTTTATAGCAGAGACATTCCTCGAGGATGTCAAGTTGGTAACATCGGTTCGTAATGCCCTCGGCTATACCGGTCTGTACAAGGGCGTACCAGTTTCAGTTATGACCAGTGGCATGGGTATGCCCAGCATTGGCATTTACTCTATGGAGCTCTACAAGTTCTATGGTGTAGAGAACATTATCCGCATCGGTTCGGCTGGTAGCTATCGCGACTGGCTCAAGGTGATGGATGTCACTCTTGCCGAGGTAGCCGTGAGCGAGTCTTCCTACGCTCTTGTACAGGGTGGCTGCAAGGACAACGCCATCAAGCCAAGCCAGGAACTCAATGACGTCATCAAGGCCAAGGCCAAGGAGATAGGTATTGAGTGCAAGCCCAGCATAGTTCATTCCAGCGATGTCTTCTATCGTGATGCCTCACAGGGTACATGGCAGGATATCATCAAGCAGAATGGCAGCGACTGCGTAGAGATGGAGAGCTTTGCCCTCTTCCACAATGCCAATATGACAGGCAAGCGCGCAGCCTGCCTGCTTACCATCAGCGAC
>ENA-OOXC01001704-OOXC01001704.1-human-gut-metagenome-genome-assembly--contig:-NODE-1704-length-12205-cov-2.321564_pt1 | contig 12205 bp, 8 predicted proteins | sample MGYA00241578_ERZ501325 | MGnify/ENA primary metagenome ERZ501325 (study PRJEB25962, sample SAMEA2042737) | human gut metagenome | biome: human gut; feature: human-associated habitat; material: faeces...
CAAAGATACAACCGCTTGTGTCACATGGCGCTGTCAATCACAATTTGCTCGACAAAAACGCCAAAATTTGCCGAAAACATAACGATATAAAAATGAATTCGTCGTAGAAAAGCCTGAAATTTCAAGCCCGCGGAACATTTTTATTTAAGTCAGACGAAGTCCAATTTGATTTCGTTAATATTATGCATTGCATATCCTTAGAAGCAGACAGAAAAAGAACGGCAAGCCGATAAAATTCGACTCAAAACTGTTATTTTTGATAACGACCGTATTTCGTGATAATTAACAAAGAAAAAGGGGAAAAAGGCAAAAAATCTATGTTTTGACGAAAATATAACCTTTTTTAAGGTTGAATAAAGAATATAAACGTGTTATAATGTATAGCAAACTGGGATTGCTATGTATCCCGATAATAAATTTCAAAACAAGATTTTGAAAGTGAAAATTGATTTGAATTTTTTATGAGGTGAAAAACATGAAAATCAATCGATCTCTCGTCCGCGGCGGACGGAAATTCATCAGTGTGGCATTGTGCCTTGTCATGATGTTCACAACCTTCTTCATCTTTGAACCGAGTGTGCTTTCGGAGCTTCTTCCGAAGGCTTCGGCGGCTGATGTTGTTTATTCGAAGGTTACAAATGAAAACGGTACATGGACATCCGGCACAGACTACACACTGTCAGGAAGTACATATACAATCAAGACAGGTAACGGATTCGCGTATTTTCTTAAAAATCCGACCACATTTAACGGTAAAAAGGTTGTTCTTGACTGTAACGTTGATTTTAGCGGAATAACATATGCGTATTGGGATGATTCTGCAACGGCTTGGTACGGCGAGCTTGACGGTGCTAATCATATTGTAGCCAATTATAAGCAGAGTATAGACAAATCAGAGCGAACAAATGTTGGCGGCTTCGGTGTTATCAGAAAAATGAGCGGCGGCATTGTAAAGGATCTTACAATTAAGGACACTTATATTAAGGTGTTAAATAGACGAGACAAAAGCAGAACAAACGTGTACGGATTAGGCGCTCTGATTGGAAAAATTGAGGGCGAAAGCAGCGCTGCTTATACGGACGTACAGATTAATAATGTTACGGTTGACGGAGCGAAAATTATTAAATTCGGAAGAGATGGAAGAGAGAATGATTACGGCTACGGATGCGGTGGCATTGTAGGTCAAACCTTTAAAAAAACTGTATTTACCAATTGCAAAGTAATCAACACAAAGGTTTCCCCGAATCAAGATGACAATAGACGAGGCAATAAAGAAGGTGGATTCGTAGGTGAATCAATCGGGGCCGAAATAATTATAAAAAATGATACGCCGATGGTTAGTGTTGCTTCGACAACCGTTGTTTATGATAAGGATTTGGCAAATAAGGATTCCGACCACGGCGGACTTATCGGGTGGACATCAGGTAAAACTACAATTGAAAATGTTATAATGGAGGGAACCGTTTACAGTGGTGAAAGCGGCGGAGGATTTATCGGCTATATTGTAAATGCCGAAGCGAATATTAAAAATTCCATTATGAGAGGAAAAGTAAGTGCTCAAAACAATTGCGGCGGTTTTATCGGAAATTCCGGAGATAACACCGTATTTAATATTTCAAATTGTAAAAATTACGGTTCGGTTACAGGTGATAAGTATGTCGGAGGCATCGTCGGAAGAGCGACAGGCAATACGGTTACCATAACTAACAGTACAAATGAAGGTGTAATTACCGCAAATAATGACTTTATCGGCGGTATCATCGGCGGAATTGATGGAATTAACAGTTCAAAATTCGAGAATTGTACCAATAGCGGTACGATAACAGGTAAAACATGGTATATAGGCGGTATTGTAGGCAGAAGTTATAACGACAGCAATATAACATTCAATAACTGTAAAAATACAGTAAGCATTTCATCACCTACAAACAATTATGTCGGAGGCATCGTCGGTTACGCCAAGGGCAAGACCATGATGAACAACTGTGTCAATACCGGTAATATCAGCGGCGCGCAGTTCACCGCAGGTCTTTGTGCATGGATCGAGGACGACGGCTGTGAGATTACAAACTGCCTTAACACAGGTACAGTTTCAACAAACGGCAACTCAAACGGTGCAGGTATTCTTTCAACTGTACAGAGTCAGGCAAACAACCCGACATGGAAAATCACGAATTGCGTAAATACTGGTGATATCAAAAACGGTGTTTCGGCAATCGGCGGAATACTTGGTTACATGGGTAATCTTGATGGCCCGGGTACTGTTATCATAAGCGATTGTATTAACAAAGGAAACATAGCTGTTTCGGGTAACGATGTCGGCGGTATTGTAGGTAACCTTTATAGCCACGGCTCATCGACTCAACATCATAAATACATAAATTGCTACAACTACGGCAACATTTTCTCAAATTCGGGAAGCACTGACGGCGTATTCGTAGGAGGAATTGTCGGCAGGGAATACGGTTTTGCGGAATTCAACGGCTGCCGCAACTATGGCACGGTTAACGCATCAAGCACCTCCGCAAACAGCATTTCAGGCGGTATCTGCGGATGGATCGAGGACGATACAAGTTCCTTTGCAGACTGCATAAACTATGGCAATGTGACCGCTAAAAACAATATCGGCGGTATCCTCGGCGAAGTTTCCAACGCATATAACGGAACAACTTTCAGCTTTACCAAGTGCGGTAACTACGGCAACCTTTCCGCAACTACCAATAACTTTGCGGATATGGGTGGTATTGTCGGTAAGCTTAATGCAAGGGAAAGCACTGTAAAGATTTATATGTCCAAGTGCTTCAACGGCAACGGAAAAGACGGACGTATTGCTTCGGTAAGCTATAAAGCGAAAAATGCCGGCGGCCTTTTCGGCGAAGTTAATCAGCAGGCTGTTATTGCCGATTCTTATAACAACGCTTCAAGCATCAGCAGCAGCACAAACGCTGGCGGCCTTATCGGCACGAACAACGGCAACACCACGTTGGCATATAACTCATTCTCGGTTACTGCGTCGGTTTCAAAGCTTGTCGGTTCGGGCAGCGTTACTCAATCCGGATGCTTTACAAATACAATGGGCAAAGGCACGGCGGCTCTTGCGACACTGAACACAACCAGAACGGTTTCCGGTATCAGCTCGGTCGGCAATGCCTATGATTATAAGCAGGGCGTGAACAACGACTATCCGGCACTTAAATGGCAGCTTAACACCCTCACAAAGAATGTCGGCCGTAACCTCATTGCCGATCTTATCGCAGACACGGCAAAGAGCGGCTATAGAGCACAAGGCTTGCCCTATGATATCAAGCTTGACGGAGTAACAAAGACATATTATCCGACATATACAAAGACGGAAAACGGCGTTACGGTAACATACAATACTATGTCCGATTTGTTCACTCTCAGCGGTAAACCGACGGCAACGGGCAAGTTCGAAATTCTTTCGGTAACAAATCCCGAAGCGAAGAACGTTTATTTCTCGGCATACTATGTCGGCGGCAACGCAATGGGCTGTTCGGCAACGGTATATACATCAACTATCAGCAGAACAAGCTCAGCTCATGCGCTTAAAGCACTTTCGACAGGCGAAAGGGTAGAGATATTTGCAACGGTAAATCCGAATGTTCCCGTTCAGTTTGATAACTACAAGTTCCATGCAAGCATGGACTATGTAAATAATGTAACGGCAACCTCCGGTGCACTTATTGATCTTCATTCAACATGTTCGGGCCTCGGAACTCCGACAAAGGAGGGCTACAAATTCCTCGGCTGGTACACAGTCAGAGCCAAAGGTGATGCAATTACAGACGGATCTACGGCTGTAAGTTTAGGTACGCCGAGCTTTGACGATACCCTCGACCGTGATGTTGATATTTATGCTCACTGGGATCCGATCTCATATACCGTTAGATACAACGGAAACGGCTCCACGGGAGGATCAACAGGCAATTCGGTTCATATCTACGATGAGGCAAAGAACCTTGCGGCAAACGGTTTTTACCGTAAAATTGACGTAAATCTTGATTATTGCAACGGAAGGGAAACCGAGACACTGACTGCAACTTCAGAATTCCTGGGCTGGGCAACATCGGAGAACGGCAATAAAGTTTACGAAGATAAGCAGAGTGTTAAGAACCTCACCGCAGAGGACGGTAAAATTATTGATCTTTATGCTAAGTGGGCTGATTCAAGCGTTGAACTCCCGACTCCGACCAGAACCGGTTATACTTTTGACGGTTGGTATACAAGCGACGGAACCAAGGTAAGTCAGACCTTTACTCCGACCGCCGCGACAAAGCTTACCGCTCACTGGACTCCGATTACTTATACTGTTTCTTATAACGGAAACGGCGCAACGAGCGGTGAAACCGCAAGCTCATCACATACTTATGATGTTGCAAAGGCTCTCACGGCAAACGGCTTCAAGAGAGAGTTCACCGTAACCTTTGATTATAACTACAGCGGTGCAACGGCAACAACGGCTACGGCAGTATCAAACTTTAACGGTTGGGCAAAAACCGAAACCGGCGCCGCTGAATATTCAGACGGTGCAAGCGTAACCAATCTTTCATCGACTGACGGCGATACGGTTATCCTTTATGCGATCTGGACTGATGTAGCGGTTAAGTTCCCGACACCGACCCGTGAGGGTTACGATTTCAGCGGTTGGTTTAATGAGGCAGGACAGAAGGTTGAAGAAACAACAGTTATTTCGGAAGATATAACGCTTCATGCTCAGTGGTCAATCAAGTCCTACACTGTAACCTTCAAGAACGGAGATGATGTTCTTCAGGAGAGCAAGTGGGAATACAACACCACGCCGACATATAACGGAGCTACGCCGACAAAGTCAAAGGACGACAGTTACGAGTACACGTTCAGCGGCTGGACTCCGGAAATTTCGGCGGTAAAGGACGACATCGCATATTATGCACAGTACAGCAAGACAGCGCATGATTACAGATGTGATATCCTTGACGGAAAGCAGCATCAGTACGTATGTAACGACTGCGGCTACAAGAAAGCACCCGAAAAGCATAAGCTTGTATATGTAAAGACCGATAACGGATATTCATATACATGTTCAGAGTGCGGTTACAGCTACACAACGACTGCCAAGGCATATGCGGTTGAATTCAGTTGCAATTCATATTCGGCAGCAAATAATGCATATATCAAATCCGAATGTGAGAAGTATGCAGCGGCAAATCCGCCGGTATACAATGAGGCGAAGTCAAAGAACTACTACATCGCAACGATCAAGGCTCCGATGACGATAACGGAGAACGGACAGAAGATGTACTTCGTATATTGGCTTGATGCGGAGACGGGCGAGAAGGTCGGAACGTACACAACATACAGATACTTCCAGACAAAGAGCAGTAAGTTTACTCCGGTATATGCAACTCAGCAGGAGTATTACGCAATGAGAAATCAAGCTGTAATTGCATCAAGAGTTGTTGATTGCCGACTTAACGACAACGGCAGCTATTCACTGCTTGCCGAGCACAGCGTAGCATCATCATGCGAATCAATTAAGGGACACGGCGTGATTTACACAACGGAAGCGGCAAATGCAGGAATGCTCACAACAGACAACGACAATGTTGAGAAAAAGGCGGCTTTAAAATCTGCAAATGCACTTACGGGCTTGCTTGAGGTCAGCGTTGATCTTCAGGGTGCAAACACGGTATGGGCAAGGACGTATGTAATTGATGCAAATAACGAAGTTCATTACGGCACGGTGAGACAGTTTGACGTGACAGCGGGAACCTCATCGGCAGGCGATGAAATAATAACTCTCGGTGCAGAAAGCTACGATCTGACAGATCTCAACAGCGACGCGGAAGCACCGACGATAGAGGACGAGCCGACAGAGAAGAGTCCGTTTGAAATACTCAAGACGGTATTCTCGAAGCTGATAGAAATTATCAACGAAATAATTTCATACTTTACGAAACCGGGGGCAAAAAAATGAGATACGAAAAACCTGAGATAAAGATTGAAAAGTTTTCGATAGTTGAGAATATCATGGATGATGGAGTCAGCGCAGGCGGTTTTCACCCGGTAATTGACGAGAACAAAGACCCGTGGTTCGAGACGGCGGGCGAAGCACTCGGAAACATTTTCAGTATAGACTAATACAAAACGGCACCCCTCAAAGGTGCCGTTTGCTTTTAAAAGGGACGGTGATTGATTTTGAAAAAGGTTATCCTGTGTATATTGATATTGTGCTTAGCAGTTCTGCCGTTGAACTCTTCTGTAAAGGCAGTGGAAGATCGAACTGTGTTCTATCTTGATTACGGAGATGTTAAAATCGGTTCGGACGGCGTTTCTGGCTATGATGAAAACGGAAAGCTTGTTTCGGAAGTGAATGCCGTCGGTTATACCGTTACCCAACAAAATCCGCAGAAAGCACTCGAAAGAAGCATATCAATTACTTCCGGTGAGCAGAATGTTGAGATTAAGAACATCAATATTGCAAGAAAGGGCGAAAACGATTATGCTCTGTGTGTCTTAAAGACCGCAAGTGCGGTGATAACCGTTAGCGGCGAAAATCACCTAAAATCAGGAACGTACAGAGCCGGACTGGATATTGCCGTAAAGGCTTCAGCCATGATAAACGGTGACGGCATACTCTATGCCGAAAGCGAGCTGGAGGCAGGTATCGGCGGAGGAAGCGGAAAATCAAACGGAACACTGACTATCAATTCGGGAACAATATATGCAACGGGCGGCACCGACGGTTACAGCGCAGGTATCGGCGGAGGCTCTTCGGGAAAAGGCGGAACGATAACTATAAACGGCGGCACTGTAGTTGCTGTCGGCGGTCTTTATGCCGCAGGTATCGGCGGCGGTTTCCTCTGCAGCGGCGGCACTGTTACAATTAACGGCGGCACTGTTACGGCAATAGGCGGCAAAGAAGGAGCAGGTATCGGCGGCGGTTCCGGCGGAAACGGCGGTACAGTAGTAATTAACGGCGGCAGTGTCAAGGCGATTGCAGGCACCGGCGCAGATGACATCGGAAACGGCAATAATTGCAAGACAGAGTTTGCGGGAATTCATAACAGCAACGGTGACAGTGTTTCAAAACTGACGGTTTCCCTGAGCGGCTTTGAACGTGTTTATCAAAACAGCATAGAAAATGCGCCCATAACAGCAGGACATCCCGATGACGAAAATCTATATTTCTATGTGACTCCATCTCAGAATATTGCAACGGTTTATATGAACGGCGGCGAGGTCAAGTACCTGAGCTATAACAGCAGCGGCTTTGATGAAATTAACCCGTTTTTGAAGGGAGACGCAAGGTATTCATCTTATTTGATTGTTTCCGATAAGAACAACATTTCCGTTGCCGACGGCTTTTTTATAGAAAAAGAGAACTGCCGTCTTATTTATAACGGCAGTTGCGTGGATAAATTTGAAATTGTCATAAGGGGAGACGTGAATCTTGACGGAAATCTCGACGGAATGGACGCTGTTGAAGCGGCTTGCGTCGAGGACGGCATGAATACGGATAAGCTTGCTTTGATGCTTGCCGATGCAAACGGCGACGGATATGTAAACACCTCGGATATCAGCTTGTTGGAAAACCTTGGAATTGCGTCAAAGAATTAAAAATCGTTGTCTATCGGATTTTCTCTCATTTCGCTGATTTTTTTCATTCCTTCTTTATAATCTGCGGTTTCACGGCTTTCGGATTCTTCCGTTTCCGTTTGAGAGGAAAGAATGTTCTCGACAATTTTATTTTCATTAGCGTCGTCAACAATTATATGCTCTTTCATTTGATTTACGGCTTCCATACCCTGTGAAACATCAGCTGTTTCGCTTTCAAAGTTTTCTTCATCAATCAGATTCAGCGGATTAAGTTCTTCGTTGGGCTTTTCGTGAGGCTCGGCAAGGAAATTATCGATTTTTTTATCGTTGTTTATGTCAATAGTTTCTTTCGGAGTCAGATATTCGTTAAGCTCCATAATATCGGCTTGTGCGGACTGAGCCTTGATTTTTTTTCTGACAACGGCAGTGAGGACGAGCACAACAATCAGTGTTATTGCGAATAGAACAATCGAAACACGGCACGACAGAACAAAATCATTGAAGATTTTTGCGATAAGAATGTTTGCGATTTCCATAACTATGAAATATAAAAAGGCAAATATCTCGGCTCCGCCGCAAAGCTTTGTCGGCCGTGACCTTGAGCTGCTTTGAATTCCTTTGAAATAGAAAAAGAAACGTGCAAACGGTGCCAGAAATACCCTGTTATCGTTCTTTCTCAGATCGCGGTCATATGTAAAGCCGAAAAGATAGCAGGTCAGAAAAGCACCGAAATTAAATGCCGTAAATATTATGCAATAACATATAATGAGCAAATTGTAATGTCCCATAAGAATCTTCCTTTTGTTTTATATGAGTTAAGTTAATATCGCACAGTTGAGGTATACGAATTGCCTTAATTATACTATATATTTAATTAAAATTCAAATGCTATAGCGCCTAAAATGTGTGAATTTTTGTTGCAAGCATCAGATCGGCAGCGATAAATTATTAAGTCCTTGTCGGTTTATTTAATCACAAACAGTTTTATGATCGAAAACAAAAATAAAGGAGAATGAAAAAGACAGAGCTTGAAAAAATGCAAAGAGCAAAAATGTGCATTGATAAGCTCGCGAACGGAATTGACCCGCTGACGGATAATGAGATGACGGACGACCGCAGGCTTAACGATATTTATATAAGCAGGTGCCATCACATTCCGAAAGAGGGGAATTTCAAGGTCGGAGCAGAGTATGAGTATTCCTACATCATTGACGGCATCTATGTTGTAGACGATAACGGTGACAGTTTTGACTTTAATGATTATACCTTTCTATGGTATTTCACAAAGCTGTAAATACAAAAGAGCTTTTCAATTTAAACAGAAAACCAAATATCAACAAAAAAGCATTACCGATTTTGTAGACGGTAATGCCTTTTTGCTTTGTTAAATTCATTGAATGATGCTTTATTCCTGCCCCGACTTTTTTAAATTGCAATCCCTGCAAAGCATTTGCAAGTTGTCGGGAACAGTTTTACCTCCTGAGTGCCATGGGGTGATATGGTCGGCATGCATCTGATACGGCTCAAAATGCCTTTTACAAATTGGACAAATGCCGTTTTGCTTTGCATAGGCGGTGGTTTTTTGAGCGTCTGTGAAAGCTCTGATATTGAGTGATTTCTCATTACCACTCAGAAGATATTCGTATATGCCCTTTTTGGATGTAACGTCATCGTCCGCCATGAGCTCCGTTATTCTGGCTTCAAAAGCTTTGGGGTCATAAGAATTATTTCCAAACTCATTATAAAGCAATCCCCACTCAAGTCCCTTCATTTCCTTGCGATATTTTGGGAAAATAGTCTGTACCCATGAAATCACATTCTGAAAATAAATCCACAATGCGGAGGCATTGGAATCATGCTGATGCTCGGACATATATGCCTCAATGCACTTATTCTCTCTTGCGGCAATCCATTTGATCGCCTTTTCCAGATAGTCCTGGCGTATCATATCTCCGCTTAGGTAAGGGCTTCCGATGCGGTATGCCGCACAACCGTTCTTTGAAAAATAACGCTTTGCATCTGCAAGCCATGTGCCTGTATAAATAGCGTTTCGCAATTCCTGATCGGCAAGCTTAACCCCTGCAATATTTATGGTTTTAAACCAATCAAGCTTTTCTTTATCGTTTCCCGTACATATGTAAATCATCAGCCTATATTCAAGTATTTGCGTTTTCTCGGTTTCTGTGAGATTATCAAAAGTTCTATTGTTAAGAGAAAATTCACCGTTGCAGTACTGGCATATACTTATGGTTCGCTGCTGACCGTCAAGAAGCTCATAATTTCCGTTTTCATCTTCACACCAGTACATGACGTTTAAAGGGAAGTCTTTCATAACGGTTTCAATAACAGCATTCCGCTCCTTTTCTTTGTAAACAAATTCACGCTGAAAAGCGGGTCTGACATTAAGTTTACCGCCGTATGCAACAACACCGTTTTCCGCACTGTCTTTATAGCCTTCAAACAGCTCTCCTATTGTATGCTCTTCAAGTCTGATTTTCATTTGGTTTCCTTCTTTCTGATTAAAATTCTTGCATATTTGGGTTTGCCGTTAATTGCACCATCTGCATCTTTTATTAAGTATGTGTTTTTGTTTCTTTGCTTGTCAAACAAAGCATATTTTCTCGCATCTAAAATTTCAAATTGCTGTGGATTATATTTATCTAAGAAAGTAATAGGTACCCCCATTGCACCGTCATAGTCACACGGTATCTCGGATGTTTTGCCTACTTCAATGGCGTTATAATTATCATATTTAGGATATTCTTCATTATTGTAAAGCTTATATATTATTAAATCCTCATATCTTTCATCATAATCAAGATTTGTCAGCCAACGCACCCCTTTTACTCTAATGTATTTATTACCTTTTTCGTCAATTCTATAACCGGCTGATTTTAACGGATAACTGTTCGGAACCCTGAATTCTCTGTCTCCCGAATGGATAGAGTAACCTAACCATATTTTATTATCTTTAATGAGCGGAAATATTTCCTTATAAGTAATAGCGTTTATATTTCCGATAATAAGAAATTTTTTATCATATTCAATGAGCTGTGCAACATATTCCCGGAAAAGCGAAAACGGGGGATTGGTTACAACTATATCGGTTCTTTTCAAAAGCTCTATACATTCATCGGAACGGAAGTCTCCGTTACCGTTTAACAATCTCGGCTTGTTTTTCTTTAAAATCAGTTCAAAATCCGTCAAGTCTACTGCGCCGTCGCCGTTCTCGTCTGTAACCTCGGAAATTTCAATTACATATGGCTTTTTGTTGGTGCCTTCATAAAGGATTTCCTCTTCACCAAAGAAGGTAAGCTGAGTGTACATTACGGGAGAGGAGGCATAGCAGGTTGCAATTAGCTTCTTTAAACCCAATGTATTAAAATTCATCGCAAAATATTTTACAAAGTTGCTTTCATATGGATCGTCACAGTTGCAAAATACAGTTTTGTTTTTAAAATGATCCCTGTAATGTCTAAGCTCATTTTCTATATCCGATAATTGCGTATAGAATTCATCTTTCTTTGCATTTTTTGCAGCTGATAAATTGCCGTTTTTATTTGCCATTTTGATCCCTCAACTTGCATACAATGATAATTTAGAAGAAAATACTTTCTAATAACGAAAGTATTATATCATAAACTTTCGATAACTGCAAGTCGTTCGGGGTATAATCTTCTTGTAAAGAAGATGGGGTGTTTTTATGTATGATTTAGGCATGAAAATAAAATCGTTGCGTATAGAACGTAAAATAACTCAAAAAAAGCTAGGGGAGATTATCAACGTTTCGGAAGCAACCGTAAGCAAATATGAATCAAACGGCTCAACACCTTCGATTGAAATCCTGCGTCAAATTGCAAGCTTTTTCAATGTTTCCATGGATACACTTTTGGAAATGGAAAAGCAAGGAACGATTTCAACTCAGGGGCTATCGGAATCACAAAGCAATACTGTCAGAGCGTTGATAAACGCTTATCACATAAAAAATGCTCAAACAGTCAAACAAATTACAAAAGAACAATTTTCCGTGCTTGGTGAAATCACTGCAGAACTGACAAAATAAATCCGAAGGAATTGTTACCCTTCGGATTTTCGTTTTGTTTAATGTATTATGATACTTAATTTATTATAAACAAATGAGCTATCAGACTTTCAAAAATCTGATAGCTCTTTACTTTTACAATAATTCAAATTATGTTGCCATTTTGTTGCCAAAAAGCATATACGATCGGCAAAAGCCCAGTAAAATAAGGCTTTTTCACGGGTGTGAAATTATTCCCACTCGTTGCCGAAAAGCTAAACTTAACACATTTTGTTTATAAAATGTATCGTGTAGTCTTCGCAGTATTTTGATAATCCATATTATCATACCTGTATGACGAGAATTTATCATTTTCTTATCAGGTGTGATAAAACCGATGGTTGCAAGAAAAGAATAATCGCAACCGGATTGGTTTTACAATTTATATTATACTTGATTTCTTTTTGTTTTGCAAGATGTATTTTAATTTTACGCACACATTTCAAAAAATGTGCTTAAATTTTAATTGATTTTTTTAGTTGTCTCAGGTATAATAAAATCAGTACACAATTACGTATTCGCTGT
>ENA-OOXC01001705-OOXC01001705.1-human-gut-metagenome-genome-assembly--contig:-NODE-1705-length-12185-cov-1.620363_pt1 | contig 12185 bp, 5 predicted proteins | sample MGYA00241578_ERZ501325 | MGnify/ENA primary metagenome ERZ501325 (study PRJEB25962, sample SAMEA2042737) | human gut metagenome | biome: human gut; feature: human-associated habitat; material: faeces...
CACCAGCGCACGGGCAATCGCAACGCGCTGCATCTGGCCGCCGGACATCTGGTTCGGCTTCTTGCCGAGCTGATCGCCAAGTCCTACCTGTTCAAGCGCCTTGACGGCACGCTCGCGCCGCTCTGATTTGCTCACGCCCGAGAGGGTGAGGGCTAGCTCGACGTTTGCAAGCACTGTCTGATGCGGAATGAGGTTGTAGGACTGAAAAACAAAGCCTATCGAGTGGTTGCGGTAAGTGTCCCAGTCGCGGTCGGTGTATTCCTTGGTCGAGCGGCCGTTGATCACAAGGTCGCCGTCTGTGTACTGATCCAGACCGCCGATGATGTTCAGCAGCGTTGTTTTGCCGCAGCCCGAGTGACCGAGCACGGCAACAAACTCGGATTTTCTGAACTCAAGGTCAATGCCCTTGAGCGCATGCACCGTCTCGTCGCCGACTGCGTAGTCCTTGGTTATGCCTTTTAGTTTGAGCATTCAGCACTTCTCCTATTTTAAATGTATAATGGTATGATTATCGGCTTTTTTGAAATCAAAGTCAAGGGCTATAACAAAAAGTTCAGAAACTGGATGCATTTTTGCGGTGTTGACATTTATGACACCATGGGTTAAAATAACCCTGTTATGCCTCCGTAGCTCACCAGGATAGAGCGTGCGCCTCCTAAAAATCGAATCGTTCGAATCCTGGAGCCCTGTAAAATTGAATATTTGTTGTATAAGCCCCCGTAGCTCAGTTGGATAGAGCGGTCGCCTCCTAAGGTCTTGCTCTGTCTTCCGAAACCGAGTAAATATGTACTGAACATCCCGCTCTTGCCTGTATCTTGTTTTGTTTTCAGTCAAAAAAGTTGCGGTATTTTGGGCGCCGTATATTTATGGCACCCTATTTGGTACCTTTTAGTGTGATTCTGTTAAAATATAAGGGAGACTTGCGCTTAAGGTATCTTTCATCTTTTGCATAATTTAATATCTGCCCACGTAGCTCAGCTGGATAGTAGCGATCGCCTCCTAAGCGATAGGTCGGAGGTTCGAATCCTCTCGTGGGTGCCAAAAAGGCCAGTTCCAAAGATAAATGGAACTGGCCGTATTTTTTCCTTTACCTTGTCATTAAAAACAAAAAAAGGAACCGGAGACAGGCACCGGTTCCAATAAAACCACTACGTGGTTTTTGTTCTACGTTGTTAGTATATGTCATTGAGCACCATTTGTCAATCAGAAATTGCAGTTATTTTATCTACTATTTCCTTGACAAAGCTGTAGCTTGAGATTAGTCCTTGTTGTTTTCGGTAATAATCTTTATTCTGAGGCATTCTCTCATCAAATAGTACTTTAATCTCACTTAAACCCTTCGTACGTGTGGGTTCAGGGACAATACTATCATATAGAATGAGGAGTGCCAAGAAATCATGTATAGTGGGATGCTGCAAGCGTTCCTTGACTTTTTCTGGACTTAAGGAAGATAATTTGTTTATCCTATTCCTTAACTCATACGTCGGACTAACAGATCGCGAAAACGGTGCTCGCATTTGGTTGATCAAGCAATTATTATGTGCAGCCGCATTACGAAGCATTCTTACTGAATATAACAATTCAACTCCTGTGTCCTGAAAACTATTTCTGGAATAGAATAGAATATACAACTCTATAAACGGGCCGAAAGAAAGCAATTCAACAATATTCCAGATAGCCCATTGCCCATCACATTTTTCAACAATGCCGTGACATGTGGAAGTGTTTGTTTTTTCCTTGATTTCTTCCTCTAAACTGGGTTTCATTCTAAAGAGTTCTTGAATAATCTCATATCCATCCTCATCAACCATACAGCAATGGTTTAACATTTTTACTTTCAAGAAATGCTCCAAATCGATGCACATCGTTGCCGAACACCGGAACCCATTCCATATAGGCCCTTGCAAATATCAAAAGAATGCAGATAGTAATATAAGAATTGGGAATCGTGATTCTTGTATGGGCGAATAGATAAATATGCAGAAGTAATAATCCCGCGTTCTGTGGTCCGTCCTACTCGCAGGCTTTTATGGTCGTTTTGCAAATCCGTCAAACGAAGCACAATATCATCGCGTTCTATAATATTGTATCCATCAAAGCTTTCTGGCAGCAACCCCGCTGTAGCATCAATGCTTTTTCGCTTGATTTTACCATAGCTTAGTGACAAAAGATTTTGCTCCACAAGGCCTGTGTTTTTGCACTTTACTTGTGAAAAAACTTGGGAAGCAAGAGCAACTTGCCAAGTAGCAGGTTTTGCTCCAATCCACTCAATTCCGCTAGAGCGTCCTCAGAGAGATGTAAACGGCGCAATTGTCAAGAAGAAGGGTGCTCCCGTAGCAGACGCTGCTTTGCGTGATACTGAAAATGTACCGCTGACGGAAGATATCGATGCTTATTTCGCCAGAGAAGTTTTGCCATATGCCCCTGACGCATGGATGGATAAGAAGAAGACCAAGATTGGTTATGAAATTCCTATGACGCGTTACTTCTACGAATACACCCAGCCGGAAGCCAGCGAGGATATTCTGTCCCGCATTATTGGTTTGGAGGATAGTATTTCTGCCTCTCTCAAGAATTTATTCGGGGAGGAATAACCATGGCAAGAGAAATGAAAGATACAACTATCTTGTTATAACCAAACTCATCAGTTGTGAAAATCTTGCTCTCGCAGTAAACACCGGCCTTATCACCGTAGATACCGCCATTTTCAAAGGCGGCATAAGCCTTCACGATCAGTTCACGGTCGCTGTCCGAAATATCGTTGCGCTTGGTTCCGATCGACTTGCGGCGAGCGGTGTAACAATGAGATGCATCAATGAGCTGCACCTTGCCTGCGCGATGGGTCGGCTTGTCCTTATTGAGCACCCAAATATAGGTGCTGATGCCGGTGTTCATGAACATATCGGTGGAAAGCTGAATAATGCAATCCAACCAATCGTTTTCCAAAATATATCTACGAATCTCAGAGGGCCCGCTGCCTGCGTCACCCGCAAACAAAGGAGAACCATTCTGAATGATGGCCATTTTGCCTTTGGCATCCAACTTCTTCAAGCCATTCAGAACAAACAACTGCTGGCCATCAGAAATCTTAGGTAGACCGGGGGCAAAACGACCTTCGTCACCCTTGGCAGATTCTGCTTCAACTGCCTTCTGCTCACGCTTCCAGTCAATACCGAAGGGAGGGTTAGAAATGATATATCGGAAAGTATAGCCGGTAAATTTGTCGTCGCTAAGGGTATCGCCAAATCGCATGTTATCGGGGTTGCCGCCGCGAATCATCATATCTGCCTTGGCAATCGCGAAAGTAGAGGGATTAAACTCCTGTCCGAAACAGGTAACCTCCATATCGGGATTGATTTCGTGGATGCGTTCCTCCATGCAGGAGAGCATCTGGCTAGTTCCCATGGTCATATCGTACACTGTGACATTTTCCTGCTTATGCAGGTCGGCTCCACTGAGCAGCAAATCCGTCATCAGGTAAATGATGTCGCGGCTGGTAAAGTGCGCTCCTGCTTCTTCTCCGAAAGACTCCGAGAATCGACGCACAAGGTCTTCAAAAATATAACCGCAGTCAACCGCGCTGATCTTGTCGGGGCCGAGGTAACCCTTCTGTGATCCAAATTCCTTGATGACAAGGTACAGGGTGTTACTATCCACCATTCGCTTGATAATATTTTCAAAATCGAACTTTGCCAGCACATCCTGTACATTGGCAGAGAAACCGTTCAAATAATCGCGGAAGTTGCTCTCGATGTTTTCGGGGTCTGCCAGCAAACGATCAAATGTGTACTTGCTTGTGTTATAGAACTGATAGCCGGAAGCGCGACGAAGGAAACCGTCGGTGACCGCCAGCTTCTTGACCTTTTCGTATGTATCCAGCACTGCCTGATGAGTCGGAAGCAGACAGTCGTGGAATCGCTTTACTACGGTCATAGGAAGAATGACCAGTCCGTATTCGTGCGGCTTGAAGGGCCCACGGAGCAGGTCGGCCACATTCCAAATCATTGTGGCTTTTTCCTGAATATTTGTACCTACTACGGTGAATTTTTCGTTAGCCATGGCTTTTCTCCTATCTATTCAGCAATTCGGCTACTTTATTTTTGTATTCTTCTTTCAGGGCCTCCGGCTCCACGATATCCATGTCCGTTCCAAACTGGAATAGCCAGCCCCAGAATGTCGGTGCGATCCGTACCTGCACAGTGGCCTCTATGGTGTGATCGTCGACGCGGGTCATCTTCGTGTCTTCACCAAACTTGTCGAGCACGGGCCCGATCAGCTTAGCCGCGAAGCGGAGGGTGACGGTCTCTTGCTGGCCGTTGAACATTTTGAATGCTTCCTCTGTGTAGCGGGCGACCTTCCTGCGGAGGGATCGAGCCGTTTCCGATATGGGATCGTCGAGGATCCTCACGCTGTCAATTCTGTCCACGCGGTAGTTGGTGGTAGCCTCATGCTTTTCGTTATAGGAAATGAGGTAATAGTTGTCTTCGTTGAACACTAGCGCCACCGGCTCCATGACGTATTCGGCTCCGTCCCTGCGGAATGCCCGCTGGCCGGTCTCGGTCACGTCGAAGTATTTGAAGGCCACTTTTCGGTTTTGCTTGATAGCATCTTCCAAGAAGCCCACGGTGTAGTACACGGTTTCGTTTCTGTGCTTCCGGGTATTGAACTTTATCAGATTTCCCTTGAGTATAGCTGCTCTATGGCTGCCGCCCAAGGCAGCGATCTTGTCAATCAACTCTCCGGTTTTCTTGTTGGTCACGAAGCTGGCCGCCTGCACGGCATCGATCAGGATTTTGAGCTCCGGGACACTGAAGCTCCGGTCACACACGAAGTAAGCTTTTTCGTGGCCGATCAGTCGTTCCATAATCTCATAACCCTGTTCGTTCAGCAGCTTGATGTCTCGGATCAGCGACCGGGGGCTGCAGGATACATTCATGGCCACCAGCCGGGCAGCCAACTCCACCTTGGTCATCGGGTGCTCTTCGTCAGTCTCTTGACGCAAAATCTCCATGATCTTCATGAGCTTGATTTTTTGGTTTTTTCCCTCCGCCATGGCTGGCCTCCATTAGCGATAGTTATACAAATAAAAGTATAGCACGGCGTTTGTCGAATTACAACATTTGACCGCGCCAAATCTGCGCAGCTTGTGACTTGTTCTTCCTGTGGCCGATTATTTTATGGTTCAAATCCCGTAATCTCGTCGAAGCAAACTTTCTTTGCTGAGCAAAAAAAGACCAAATTAACACCAGCATTTTACGGGTATTTTTGCCGTGAAATGCGAAAAATCCGGCCATGTGGCAGTCTGTTTGACCGCACTATGACCGGATTTTACTTGATTTTGCAGTATTTTCGCTGTTTTTGCCCCTGTGGGCATGAAAAAACGCTAATCTGTCTGGTAGACAAATTAGCGTTCTTTTATGGCATAGGCGAAGGGATTCGAATCGGATTTATCAATCTCGAACATCACAGCCACACACCTATCAAATCTTTTGCCAGCTTCTTTACGCGCAAAGGACCGGCATATTCCATCAGCTTCGGGATGCTCTTTTTCGGATCTGTGATATATTTACGAATTGCTTTGTTAAATACCTCTTGCGCCGGTGTTAGTATAGCTCAGCTTAGTGGTGCTGTCATAGTAGCTGAAATTCTTGCCGTCGGTGGAGCGGTAAACATAGTATTTATCCGCACCAGTGACTGCCTTCCATGTGATTTTCGGCTTGCCGTTTGAGGTCGTGATGCTCACCGTGGGCTTTGCCAGCGTCGTCATCAGGCTCTTGGTGTTGCTGTTTGCCGAGGTTACATTCGTTCCATTTACAACGGCAACCGCTTTGACGCGGTAGTAGTATTTCTTGCCGGACGCTGCACCGGAATTGGTGTAGCTCGTCTTGGTCGTTGAGTCGTAGTAGCTGAAGTTTACGCCGTCGGTAGAGCGATAAATCCAGTACTTGGTTGCGCCAGTGACTGCGCTCCACTTGAGCTGCGGTTTGCCGTTTGTGCGGTAGATGCTCACGGTCAGTGCAGCAGGCTTGCACAAAATGCTCTTTGCGCCGCTCAAATCCGAGGTGTAATTCGTGCCGTCTACGGTTTTGACCGCCTTGACCTTGTAGTAGTAAGTCGTGCCGATGCTCGTTGATTTATTTGTGTAGCTCGTCTTTGTGGTCGAATCGTAGTACTTAAAGGTCTTGCCGTCGGTAGAGCGGTAGATCCAGTACTTAGTTGCACCGTCAACTGCGTTTCAGCTGATTTGCGGCTTGCCTGCCGAGGTGGTTATCTTGAGTGTGGGGGCTGCAATAGAAGAAGGAGCATGTGGCTCGCCACATACTCCTTCTTCTTAGGTCTTCTTCTTTTGTTCTACCCCAACTATTGACATAGAACCGTTTTTATGCCATATCGCGGTACATGAAGAGTACCACCGCCCAGCGGGTGCAGGTGGCGTTGGGACGGAAGCTGCCGTCATTGTAGCCGGTGGTGATGCCCTTTTCAACAGCCCAGGCGACCGCCTGCTGATAAGGCTCTGCAATGGAAGAGGCATCTGTGAAGCCTGCTATACTTCCGCTTGTTGCGGGCTTGCCCTCGTAACGCCAGAGGAAGGTCACGAACTGTGCTCTCGTTACGCTGTCATTGGGGCGGAAGGTGCCGTCATTATAGCCGGTGGTTATTCCGTTTTCCGTCGCCCACAGGATCGCCTCATAGTACGGGTTGTCCTTTCCGTTTGCCAGAGTGGAGTGTACATCCTTGAAGGTGCACTCTTTGCTTTCGGGCTCGGGGCAACCGGCTGCTCGCCACAGGAAGGTTACTACCTGCCCTCTTGTGCAATCGTTGTTGGGGCGGAATTCTGTTGCTGTAAAGCCGCTTGTTATCTGCTCAGGCTCGTGATAGTATGCCCAAAGAATTGCATCCTGCATCTCCTGCTTCAAGCCGCCTATGTCCGTGAACGGATTATTCACTTCTCCGCAACGTACGCACTTGCCATCCTTATATTCATGGCCAAGGGCCGGGATTACTTCGCCGCTCTTGATCGTCTTGTTGCAGATTTTGCAGACTTCGTCGCCTGTGTAACCGTCTTCAGTGCAACTTGCTGCCTTTTCATTAATCAGTTCAGTGTTATGGTCAATAACTGCAATATCTCTTGTTTCGGTTACATCGCATCTGCTGCAGCAGCGGGTCTCTACGCCCTTCTCCGTGCAGGTGGGTGCGGTGGTTACCTTCCATTCGCCAAAGTCGTGGTCAAGTGCTGCTACTTCTCTGGTTTCGGTTACATCGCATCTGCTGCAGCTGTGGGTCTCTACGCCCTTTTCCGTGCAGGTAGGTGCGGTGGTTACCTTCCATTCGCCAAAGTCGTGGCCAAGTGCGTCTACATAGCTATCCACATAACTGTCACCGCAGATTGTGCAGGTATGTGTTGTGTAACCCTTTTCCGTGCAGGTCGGGGCAGTTACAACTGCAGAATAGCCGTGCTCATGAGCAATTGTTGTAAAGCTTATTTCAAGGCGCTTATCAGCAGAAGTGAAATATGATTTTTCGCCGGCATCAGCCTGCCAAGATATACGGAACAGGTATTCAGTATTATCCTTCAGGTTAAGAAGGTCATATGTTGTGCTTTCCGTGGTTCCGATTTTGATCCAAACGTTCTTTTCAACGCTATACCGCTCAATGCAGTACTTAGTTGCGCCCGGTGCTGCGGCCCAGCTGAGCGTTGCGGAATCTGCAGTCACATCATTTGCTTCTCCGGTGGTGAAGCTTCCGGGAATGATGACAAAGTTAATGTCCAGCGTTCCGTAGAAATTGCCGCGACCTTCGACAGTAATGGTACCCATACCCACATCAACGTTATTAGTGTAGGATGCATAGCCATCAGTGCCTTTACGGCTGCTGCGCACGTTAAGTGTTTCACCTTCATATGTCAGGAAATCCACATTAGGCTTAATCGCTTTGCCGGTGTAGGTATAGAAGAGTGTCTTTTCGGGAACGTCAACAGTTGCAATATTAATGCCGTGGAATCCGCATACTTCGCAGACGTGATCCTCATCCCAAACGTGGCCGACGCTGAAGAGCGGTTCACCGTTCTGGTATTCACTGCATTCGGGGCATACGAACTGCTTATAACCGTTCTGAGTGCAGGTTCTGGTGTCTTTTACGTCGCACTTGTGCGCAATATTGTTTTCACCGCAGGCATGGTAAACATCCGTACCGTAGGTAATGAAACCGGTCTGAATTACGCCTTCCTTGAAGTAGACCTGATCTTCGGTTCCGTTAAAGCTTGCAAAACCGGTAAAGCCGGAGTCTTCAGCCTTAACTTCAATTCCGCAGGCACTGCAGGTAAGGAGTCCAGTATCCGGATTGTAGGAATACTCGTGACCGTTGTCGCAATCATCCTTACGGGTCTTGGTATACTGGTCCACAAGATTGCCGTAGTAGTCGTATGCAGAAATGCTGAGGTTGTTCTTGTCTGCATTTACGACAAGGAATACTGCGCAGCGATCAAGATTCCCGTTTTCACCGCTCCTTAAAGTAGCGAAGTGGAATTCCGGCGTGTCGGTGCCGCTATAGTACTTTCCGCCGAGAGTTCCGCAGACATAGTATACGGTGCCATTGCCCTTATCGGGATTATCCAAAGTTTCGTCAATTTCACCCGCAATCATGGGATACGTACGGGCAAAGGCGTGGTCATGGCCGGAGAACACGGCATCAATACCTATCTCGTCACAAACCGGAGCCAGGACTTCTATATAAAGATCTTGCTTGGCTGTTACATTTGTGTAATATACGGGAGCGTGGGTTGCTACGAACTTCCAGTCGGCGCTGCTTGCTGCGGCGTCCTCTTTCAGCCATTCGGCAATTTTTGTCAGCTCTGCCTTGTCAGTAGTATAGTCTATTACTGCAACGTAGACACAGCCGTTGTCGACGGAGTAGTAACCCCTGTGGTTGGTATTATAGATATTCTCACCGACATCGACGCTGAAAGCCTCGTGGTTACCCATGATGTGGATAACATCGGTGCTACCGAATGCGCCGGTGTTGAAGTGCTTGAAGTAGGTGTCCCAATCATCGAATTTGTTTGCGCTTTCAACTGCGTCACCCACATGAATGCCGAAGGTGTAGTTATCAGCGAGATTCCCGATCTGCTTGTTTGCGGAATCCATTCTTACGTATCCGTCTTCACCATAACCGCCAAGTTGGGTGTCAGCGACGATGAAGAAGTTGGTGGCATCCTGACCGGCTTTTTCGGTGGTAAACTCGCCGATTGCGGACCAGTTCAAACCGTCGCCAACCTTGTAAACATAGGTGGTGCTGGGGGTAAGGCCGGTTACAACAACGCCATTGGCGTTTGCAATTTTCTTATCGCCATCAAAGTATGTTGCCTTTACAGAACCTTCGGCGGTTACAAATGCTGCTTCTCCCTCGGCTTCATATGCCGCCTTGGTGGCATAGAGCATTACTGCCTTGTCCTGAGTGAGCAGAGGATTGGTAAGCCAGGAAATATTCTTGCCGGTGGCTCCGTTTACGGTAGAGTTAAACTGGATTGCATGAGGCAGGGCATCATCATATACAGCCGTATAGCTCATTGTCTTGACCGCAAATGAATAATACGTTTTGCCATTTTCCTCCTTAACTGCGTAAGGAGTAATATCTGTAGCCTCATCGCCGAACAGATAGGTACTAAGCTTACCGTTTGCCTTGGTTACACCGACGAGCTCGGCGTCTTCTGCGTAGGAAGTATAAATAGATGCTCCCTTAACAGGTCTGCCGTCCCTATCGGTTACTGTGATAACACAGGGGTCGCCGTCAACAACAGACTTGCTGACTTCGATGAAGTATGTAGCGTTAATGGGGATAAGCTTGGAGGTTCCTGCGAAGGTGTTGAGAACCCCGTCCTGAGGATCCGCATAAGCGATGCTGCCGGAATACTTATACTGGATCGTTGAATGCTCAGGCAGGTCATGGCGAACCTTCAAAATAATATTTGCGATTTTTTCAGCCTCGCCTGCACCCGCTTTCTTTTCGGCGCTGATTGTGAGCACTCCGTTATTGAAGGAGTAATCGCCTCCAAAGGCATCGGAGAATATGACTTCTGCGTCCTGTACCTGCTCGCCAACCTTGAGGCTGAGTTCAACGCCTGCCACATCATCCATGTTGTTGGAGCCGAGGGATACGACGTATCCGTTACCGAGGACTGCGGTACTCGCAACAGGAGTGAGCTGAATTGAGGTAAGCGCGCTGTCCTCCTGCTGAACCTGGAAGGAACGGGTCAGCGTGGCTTCGTTGCCGTATGCATCACGGACGAGGACCTCAACGGTATGCTCACCGTTTGCCATGGTTATATTGTCGAGAGTCAGCTTACCGTCGGGGATGCTGATTACAGCCTTATCCGTGAGGTTCACGCCGTCAACATAGACACGAACCAATTCAACGCCGGAGGTGTTTTCATTGATGACATCGCCGAATTCGGCATAGAACATCATGGTGTTGTCGTCAATTACGGTGCTGCCATCAGATTCAGCCTCAACTGCGCTGCCCAGGTTGGTACCGACTTTAATCGTCTTTATGTAGGGATTGTCAATATCTGCGGGGTTTGCGCCGTAAACCAACTGGAGGTTGTCTACATACAAGCAGCCTTTGCAGTTGTTAATTCCAATATATTTCGGCTCGGGAACATTGCCCTGTGCATCTCTCTGGCACACCCATGCACCCATGTACTTGGTCTGGTCATTGTTTGGTACGGCCATGATTCTTATAGTTTCGCCTGCCATAAGAGTGAAGGGGCCTACGAGGTTGGTGCCTGCATTCGGATCGTTAAACTGACACTCGAGGTACTTCCAGCCAGACCAGTCAATACCTCCCTTTGTGCCGTCACTCGGATTAGTGTCGCCACTGGTAAAGTTAAGCGTCTGAATAGTGCCGGTGCCATCCTTTACACGGATTCGCACCCAAAGATTCGGAGTTCCTTCCGGAGCGTATACCCAGCAGCCTACGCCGGTGGGGTTTCCGGGAATAGTGATATCGTGGTCAAAGCCAACGCATGAGCCTTCAGTACCTGTTATACTTGTGAAATCATAATTGATCTTCAGAGCTTTTTCGCCGAAGCGAACCATGCCGTTGTCGAAGTTTACTTGCTCTGCAGTGGACTTGCCGCCACGTCCGTTGTAGTGAACAAGGATAACATCGCCGTCAACGCCGTTATCTACGTAGGGAGACTCATATACGAGACCGCCGCCGCTGGGAGCCGCATATACATAAGGAATGTTTTCGTAGTTTTGTCCGTCGTTGTCACCGCCGTCCATTACGACAACAGGTGCCTTGCCGATGCCGACCTTCATGGTGGCAATAACCGTCTCATCCCATGCGGATGTAGCGGTAACAGTGCTTTCTACGGAACGGTTGCCCAAAGAGTTGTTCGCATTTGCAATGAAAGTATTACCATCTACGTAGCCGGCGGCAACAGTTTCAGTTTCGCCGTTCTTACCGATGGATATGGTTTCTTCGGAGACAGCCCATTTAATATCGCCGACCTTGTAGATTATATCGTTACCTTTATACTTTGCGCTGAGGCCGAGGTCCTTCTTTTCGTTGTACTTCAGGTTCAGCCCGGCATTTGCAAATTCCAGCGCATCGGGAACCTGAACATAAATTGTGGAGGAACCTACGGTTTTAGCACCAAGTTTTAAAAGAACCTGAACTTCGCCTCTGAAATCCTTAGCTGCGGTGAAGAGGCCGTCAGCACTGATGGTGCCTGCGGCTTCATCAGCCAGTGCCCATACAAGACCCTCGGGAAGATCTGCCTGATAGCCCGCGGCATCAACGCCCTTTGCGCTGAACTGAACTTCACTGCCGGGGGTGTAATACTTGCCTCTGGGGGTTAATGCAGCACTGGCAAATTCGCCGTCAGCGGCTGCAGTGGAGGCAACAAGAATGGTGCCGGAAACGGTACGCTCGTTGCCGTCGGAAAGGCTGTTCTGAACCTCAAGTTTGTCGGTTCCTTCACGTCTGGTGCAGAAGGTTGAGGAACCGCCGCCGTCCAGAAGCAATGCGTCAACGCAACCCATGCCCTTAAGTATCTCTGCCATCTCGCTACAGGTCATACCAACGGACATAGGCGCCTGACGACCGTCTACTTCGTAAAGAACAACCGTGCCGTCAGCCTTAATGCCAACTGCAGAACGGGGATTGCGGTTTCCCTGATCATG
>ENA-OOXC01001710-OOXC01001710.1-human-gut-metagenome-genome-assembly--contig:-NODE-1710-length-12166-cov-2.357113_pt1 | contig 12166 bp, 8 predicted proteins | sample MGYA00241578_ERZ501325 | MGnify/ENA primary metagenome ERZ501325 (study PRJEB25962, sample SAMEA2042737) | human gut metagenome | biome: human gut; feature: human-associated habitat; material: faeces...
CGTTGTATGAGTGTTGATTTTAGCTTTATATCCTAATTTATTAAATGTGTCTTTTCTAAAAAAATAGCTGCAGTTGCAATAGTATCCCCCTTACCTTCTTGCATTAAAGGTCTTATTCAGCCTTCTTTCCAATCGTGTTTAGGCTATGTATGATGCACGAAATACACTTTTGTCACACTATATCAGCTCAATATTTTTTAGCCAAAATATATTATACTCTTTTTTTAAAGCTTTATATATCCATAAAATAATAAAAGGACACTTACAAAATAAGCATCCTACTTACACCTCACAACAATTCTATTTTGACTATCCAAAGTACAAGTCACTAACGTAAGTGGCCATTTACCATTTGTTACTTCAGCTACACTTTCTGGACTCACTACATCCATTGCGTCAACACTATATTTAAAACAATTTCCTGAAGCATCTGTAAAAATAACAGCATCCCCACTCTTTAATGTATTTAACCTACCAAAATGAAACCAATAATTATGCGCTATAATCACCATATTACATTTATAAATACTACCATAATATCGGCAAGGAAGTTGTTTCATATTTTCATCACTACATGTACTTGTAACACAAAGATTCAAATCTAAACTCGGAATTTCTAAAGTACCAATACAAGACATTCCATCCACATCCACTTCCGACATATCCATATCTGGATTTAATACATAATCCGGTATAGTACCTGTACTTGTCTTTACAACATGATACGCATTCATCTTTTGTTGAGAAACAAAATACGATCGAAACGAATCATATACATTATATGCACATAAAGAAATGGAACACACAACAAAAAAGATTCCAATCCAAGAAACATATTGATACAATCTATTCTTCATTTTTCAAATGGCGTCCTAAACCAAACAACACAAGACCCACAAATAATAATACGGGAACTGGCCACCACAATTGACCTGAATTTGGAAGTACTTCATCTTTCTTTTCAACACGATATTTATCACTACCCGTATTCGTTAAAACAATCGTATCCTTTTCACGAGTACAACTCTCCTTATAGCCAGAAGGAACACTTGTTTCCATAACGCTATATGTATATGAAGTAGAAAGATTGTCCCAAGTATACGACCATTGATTATCTGAATTTAATACCACTCGATCTACCACTATACCATCTGACCTTAATAAACATACCTCAATCGATTTAGGACGAGACTTCTTATTATCCCTCTTCCATACCTTTAATACATGAATACGACTTGGCTTAACACTTGTCTCAACCTTTAAATCCACACTCAAATCGCCACTTAAAGAAACTAAGGATACTTGTGGCATATAAAATACACCATCCTGAAAAACTTCTTTTCCAACCACTAAATAAATACCAGATTCTAGACCAGTAAAACTAGCCTTATACGAACTGTCAGAAGAATTAGAAGCATCTGCTTCTATTCCATCCATTAAAATACGATTCTCTAATGCATTGGCAGCCCCTTGTACATCTTGTTTTAAATCAATGGAATAATGAGAAAATGCATCAACTAAATTATAATTCTCATCCGCCACTCGATATAAAGATACTTGCATATTCGATATTGGACAATTAACATCCAAATTCATGAAATCAGAATCCGCAAATAGAGTCATAGGTAGAAAACAACATAATAAAGATAGAAATACAAAATATAATATTCTTTTCATTACCTACACTCCCTTCTTTCGAATTCGATATACAACATAACCAATCCCATATAGAATCAAACCAATAATACTAGCCACAACCAAAGGATTCACCCTTGCGGCATCTGCCGTTAAATTCTTTTCATCCAACACATTCTCTACACGATGGCCACGAACTAATAATCGATGTGTATTAATACCATAAGGTGTACAAGTAAATAAAGTACATAAATCCTTACCTTCTTCAATTTCTAATAAACCATAATCATTCGGTTCAACAATCGCAATATTATCCACCTGATACGCAAGAACCTGATCATATACATGAAGATAAAATACATCTCCCTTTTTCATACGATCCAGTTCTGTAAATAACTTCGCACTCGGAAGACCTCTATGACTAGATAGAACACAATGCGTACCACTTCCTCCAACAGGAAGACTCGAACCTTCTAAATGACCAACACCCACCTGCAATACAGCATCATCTACCGTATGATAAATAGCTAACTTAACACCAATCTTAGGAATCGTGATATAACCCATCATACCCGTACCATCCGCATTTAATAGACTCTTATACTCACTAAGCTCAGAATCACTCGGAGTAAATCGACCACCATTATTGATTAACCCACTATTATATTCAACAGCCCGATCAATCTCAGCCTGCTTATCCTGTTTGGATAACTTAGCCATCGTATCCGAATAATTCGCCACAACACGACTTTGATGCAAAGAATTCCAATAATTACTCACCGTTGGATAAAGAAGCAAGGAAAGGCCTGTAATAAAAACAAGTATCGCAATAATAGTTGACATATGTTTTCTCATCTTACAACCCTCTCCCTATTGTTGTATAGAAGGGGAAAATAAATTCCCCCCATACAACATATAAAATCAATAAAACTATTTAGCTTTCGCTCTTTTCTTGTTAGCCAATACAATACCAGATCCTAGTACGAGTGCACCACCAATCAAATAAATTAGTGTTGTACCAGCACCACCAGTAGATGGTAACAAACTACCACTTCGATTTTGAACTTCAACCTCGACTTCAGCCTTACCCATATTCATACCATGAATCACAAAGAAAGACTGACCCGTAATTTCATTTGTAGAATTCACAACTGGATTTACTACAATAGTAACTAGGTCACTTAACTTATTGTATCCCCTTGGAGCCTGAACCTCCCTAAGAAAATACCTTCCAGACTTCAAACCCGAAAGAATAAATCGACCAGTACTATCTGTTTTTATAATACTTTGACCTACATCGGACTTTTGAAACACATAAGAATCCTCTGTTTCAACAAAACGAATACAGTTGACATCATTTGATGCATCCAATTCATTTGTATACAAACTAAACTCAGCACCAGCCAAAGGACTTTTATTGACTGAACATTTAAACACTGGAATACTCAATACACCAACATGCGCCTTATCCAATAGCGACACAAGATGATCTCCATATTTCAGAGTAGCTACATTCGCATTATTGATGGGTGCATCTTTATTAAGAATAGCACTATAAGAGATATTTATGTCAAAATCTATATAATACTTTTCTAAAACTCTATAACCATCTGAAGTAAATAAAATCTGAAATCCATTCTTCAAATCTGTTATACTATAATGTTCATTTTCATTTAGATTTATAATCGAATTGTCATTAACCAAAGAAACAACAAGTGAATCCCTATTTAATGAAAGACCCTTTTCCATCTCGTCTGTAAAATCAAGATTTTCAGCACCTTTAAAATTACTTATAACACTCGTAAAATACACCACATCACCAATACAAGCCGTAGCATACTTACCCATAGAATCCGTACCATCCATCTTCACATACTTCGATAAAGTAGGCCTTTCATTCTTCTCATCAATATGAACATCATAATTCGTTGTTGTCAAGCCACAAAGAACACCCACACTTGAATCCACTAAATAATAACCCAAATCTAAATCTTTAAATTCAACAACATTTCCAACTGCCCGTTGACTCCTTTTCGTAATACCCTCATGAGATTTCGCATAAACCAATGCCTTTTGAGCAACCAAACTCATATTTTGCTCATCCCCGACAAAAGTTACACCACCATTCGAATTTACATCAAAATAAAAACGACCATCACCAGAATCAAAGAATTCATCCCACTCTGAAGAAACAACCTTATAAGAATAATTATCTCCATCAAAACTCTCTAAATCTAGCATCTTATAAATTGTATACGTCTCACCATCAATCGCATTATCAATAATAATCGATCCACCTATATCATTTGCACTTACACTATCACATAAGACAAACATAAATATAAATAAGACAGCTACAATTCTTCTAATCCGTTTCATATCCTTTATCCTTTTATTCAACAACAGTAAGAACAGGACTGTAACAAACAAATTGCCGCTACAACCCTCTTATTACTGTTGTTAAGAGAATGATAAACATTCCCTCAACAACGTAAATGAATTTAATTCAATTATTTAGCTTTCGCTCTTTTTTTGTTAGCCAAAACAAATCCAGAACCTAGTACTAATGCTCCACCAATCAAATAAATTAGTGTTGTACCCATACCACCAGTAGTAGGTAGTAATGTACCTGATTTGTTTTCTACACCAACTTTTAGAACAGGTTGACCATCTGATGAATCTGTTGTGATTTTTTTAGTGCCATCTTCATTTTGTTCCACAGTTATAGTAATCGTTTCATCTAATTTATTATATCCGTTTGGAGCTTTTGTTTCTTTTAGAATATATGTTCCGGTTGCTAAACCATTAATATTAATGTATCCAGTACCATCTGATACTAAATCTGCACTATTTGTTTCACTTTTTTTTATATCAATTGTATAACCCTTTTCGTCTTTAGAAAATTTCATTAACTTATCAGGAGTCTCACTACCTTCATATAAATTAAAAGTTGCATCAGCTAAAGGTTCATCAGTTGACCATTTTCCAGAACCTTTAACATAATATTTAAATACTGGAATTTTATATGTCCATACATTAGCAACTTGATCACCAGTTCTCTGATTATTACCATAATTTAGATATGCTATATTTTTAAGAGCTGTATCCACTTCTGCTTCTTTAGTTACTGTAGCAGTATAAGTCAAAATCAATGATTGATTTTCAGAGTATTGTTGAATAAATGTATCTTTAAAATTTAAAGTAAAACTTTTTTTATCTGCCGCATAATCTATTGTATAACTATTATTATCATCTACTATCGGTGTTCCATCTTCTTTAGTTATCATAACGAATACTTTATTCTTAATTTCGTTATATTGCAAACCATCACCTATCTGATCATGGAATACATAATTTTTTGCACCTTTTCCTAGTGTAATTTTTACTTGATAGTGAATGTGATCTCCAATATTAGCTGATGTATTTTTTACTAATTTTTCATTTGATAAAATATTTTTTTCTACAGTGGGTTCTGTGTATTTAACGTTAATATTTTGACTTGGATTAGTTGTAGTTAAATTACAAACTGCACCGACACTTGACTCAACCAAATAATATCCTAAAGGTAAATATTCAAATGTATGTGTTCCATCCTCTGTAGCTGTATAAGAATCATCGGCACTAATACCATTTGCTTTAGCATAGGATAATGCAGCTTTTGCAATGTCTTCACCTTCAACACCAGTATTTGCTGTAATATACTTTGAACCAGTTAATTTAAAAAATTCATTCTCCCCTTTATGTAATATTATAAATTGTTTCCACCCATTAGCACTATGGTCATCTTGCCTATATGTATATGAGTAATTTCCATGGTTAGCATCTGTATTTTTGTAACTATCCAAATCCAAAATTCTATAAATACTGTAAGTTTCGCCAGCTTTAACATTGCTGATTGTAATGCTACCTTGACTTTTATTAACTCCACTTTCTTCTGCTTTTGCGTTTGTACTAAATGAGAATACCATTATGAACGCAAACATAATGGCTGCAATCTTTTTAATTAGTTTCATCTCTTTCTCCTTTTTTCTTTTCTATTGTTTTTGTTTATATTTGACAGGCATATTAAACTCGCAACCACCAACGTCGCTCCTATTAACCTGTAAATCAGGGTTCCTATACTACCTGTAGAAGGTAATATTTTTGTACGACTCTTGTTTGTAACAGTAACCGTATCACCGACTTTTGCACTATTTGTTTTAGTGTTATTAGTTTTATTATTATAAACTACTTTATATTGCATTGAATTTATATTAGCTTCACTAGAAGCTGGAATCGGTTGTTTATTATCTAATTCGAAAACATAATATGTTCCGCCTAGATTATCTGGATTTCTAAATTTTGCAGACTTAACACCAGTATCATTAGGACCATACTCAATTTCTATGGTTTGTAATGGATCTCCAGTTCCTTCTGCATTATCATACAATCCAAATCTATAAGTACCACTCACTGGATTATGTTCTGTTTCAGCAGCATTATTTGTAAATGCCTTTTGAACTGTAATACCCATTTGTGCATTATATACTTCTAATACAAAATCGCTTGAATTGTATACAACTTTATATCTTAATCGATCCTTACCTTTACAAAAATCAATATATTCTTTTACAGTTTCAGGATAATTACCAGAATCATCTGCTTTAGCGCACATAATATAGTATGGATTTTTATCTTGAATATATCCTTGAGCTGCTTGAACTTCTTTTACTTCATAAATTGTATTGAATTCCATTGTGCATAATTCAGTTGGAACCTTCACAAAACCTTCTTCTGAAGTTTCTAATGCGCCTATTTTAGGTTGTGAAGTTGCATATTCAATCTGTTCATTTTTTAATTCACATCGACTAAGAGAGAATTTAACACCACTTATCTTATTCTTTGTATCATCTAAATCAATTTTCTTAATAGTTAATACCGGATGCTGACTGGTACCACTAGAACCACCAGTTGAAATAGAATAACTAACCATTTCATTAGTCACTTTCACTTTATCGTTTTTATAAGATTTCCAATATACATTATTATTTAAGTCTACTTTTTCTTTTGGAGGCGCATTTAATATTGCTGTATAGGTAATTTTAATTGGCTCACCATCTGGTATTTCTATTTCTACCGAATTATGAATAGGATCAAATTTTGGTTTGATTGTAACACTCGCATTATTCCTTGTATTAATTGCAGTAAATGAATCACTATCAAAACTTAAATTTTCACCTAATTCATCCACTAAAACTAATTTATCATTGGTATTTTTCAATAGTTTTTGACCCTTAGGATTCGCAACAATCTCATAATTGATTTTTTGACCAGTAGTTAATTTGTTACCTTCAATTGATAAATTACGCTTTGTTAAGTTCAAATCACTAATTGTTGCATCTGAAGTTGCCTTTTCAAAAGTCTTCGAACCATCATCATTTTGTAATGTCACATTATTTGTAAATGTAACACTTTTCCCACCAAGCAATACCTCTGGATCCGTAACTCTACAAACTACTTGAACATCTACCGCAAATTGATCTTCTTCTCTACCATCTATTAAATTTGCCAATTTAATCAATGCTTGTCTTTTATCTTTTTTGATATAATAAATAGTCGTTTGCGATTGATTATCATCATCTGGAGCAGTTTTTGTTTCTATTTTCCATTGAGTCGTATCTATATTCGTAATTTCTTTTGAAACAACAGATTTTGCCTTTGGCGCAAGCCACTTAATACGAATATATTCAAGATCCATACCTTGAGGAATATCTTCAAGAACTCTGTAGTCCCCTTTTAATTCTCCAGCTAAATTTAATTTAAATGCCCAAGATGCATATACACCTCTAGAACTTCCTAGTAAATCTGTTTTGATTTTATTTGTATCTCCATTATCTTTACCGCGATCTAAATTTTTTACAGTAGTGCCATCATAACTAAAAGTTTGCCCCAACTCTTTTAATATATCTGGGCCTCCATATAAATTCTGCGTAGCACTCTGTACATTTCCAAAATTATCTTCTTGTAAATCTTTTAGAGAAACATTATTCTTATATACTATTTTCTGCCGATATTCACTTGGTACTATTTTCGGCTCTGTTTTAACGACAATATATATTCTTTCAGATTCTGCTAAATTAATTTGTTCATTTGCCTCTAAAACCAATTCACTCTTATATCCATTACTATAATTAAGACTATTTGAATATGTCGTATTAAACCTATTTGTCACAACTTCAAGACTTTTAGAATCCAAAGTTTTTACATCTCTATTCTTACTAAAATAAGAATCCTCAAGATTTCCTTTATAAATACCAACCAAAGAATCATCACGCAAATACGAATTTGAATCATTTGGTAATGAATCCTTTATTTTAGTACCCTTACGAATCTTAGTGCCATTCACTTTGATTACCCAATAATGAACACCATTATTATCTTCTTTCGGTCTTTCACAATACCAAGCAATCTTGTTTACTTCTAAATTATACGAACCAGTAAGATGAACTGTATTATTCGAATTCACATTATTGAATTCAAAAGTGCTTGTCCCTTTACTTACCTGACCATTCAATGTAAATGTATTTGTCACATCTACACTTGAAATATCCTCTAAAGAAATCGGCTTTGCATAATATTCAAACGTATAAGAATAAGTATTCTTCTCCCATCCAATATCAGAAAGTTTTAGAGTAAAACTTGTTTTATTATCTATCTTAATCCATTTTGTGCCAATTTCTTTATTTTCCTTATCATCATAAGCTATAATCTTCGCGTAACCCACATATTTCATGACACCATTTAATCTAGAATTCAACGTATCCGTTAAATCAACACGTGTGATATCAAATAATGCCATATTCTTATTCTTCGGCTTATTTAGAGTTACAGTGTACTTATAACTACCCTTACTGACTTTAAATTGACTATCACTATTATTTTTTAGTAAGTCAATATATCGATCTCCATCCATTGTAATTGTTGTATCAGTTTCTACTTTTTTTTGATTTAAAGTTTTATTTACCCAATTATAATCATTCAAAGTAACAGTTATATTTCTTTTATTGATCATACCCCAATCCTCACCATCACAAGCGTTGGAAGAAGAAGCATGATATTGATTCTTTATATCTACCGAATCACTTTTCATTACCGCATATACTTCTGGATTTACTTTAACACTATATGTTACATAATAAGAATCTCCCGGATTCATAACAATTGGATTATTATTAGTCCCTTTAACTTGAAAACGAATAGATTCCTTTTTATAACTACCATACTCTTTATCGTCTCTATTTGCCCACAATACTTGATAATTATTTTTAGAAATCTTTTGATTAGAACCATCAAAAAGCTCAATTGAACTCTCATCATACTCTACATACTGTTTTGATGTAATGGCACCATTTGTTTGATTTAAATAATCCCAGAAAACAAAATCCTTTAATGGATAATTGCTACTCTCATTTAATTTAAATGATAACTTATATTTAATAGTATAAACGCCATTTTTATCTTGACTTTGTTCTAATTTCTCTTTATTCATACTATAGTCGATATGCGGTCTAAATTCTGGTTCAGAAGATCCTTTATCATAAATTTTTTGATTATTTTTTGAATACACATTCGACTGATTTTTAATAATCTGATTATTATTCGTATTTATTTTTCCACCCGTATCTTTTAACTTAACATAATACGTTAATATACGCTCTTCATTAGGTTTCATCGTTTCTATAGACCAAACAAAACTTTTATGATCTTCAAGATTTCCTGTAACAATATCAGGAATCTTATCATCCGATTTATTTGTCAAATAAATCTTTCCATGAGTTAAACCATCAGTAATTGTTTCGAACGGATCCTTTTCGTTTTCTTTCCCTTTAAGCTCTACAGGATTTTGTTCAATACCAACATAATCAACTACATCCCAATTTTCCGTAAATTTATCAACTACATATACATTTTTCAAGCCATCAACACCAGCGGTCAGTTTAATTGTATATTTAATATATTCACAACTCTTATCTTCTTTATAAGATTTCTTTTCTACTACACTCAACTTTCCATAATGCTCATAATAATCAGCACCATAATTCAAGTATATATCTCCAATTGGAGTTTTAACCGTTGCCAATCCACCACTCGTTAACCTTTCCAATTTTATTTGAGTAGAAACAAAAAAGTTTGCATCATCAATAGTAGAACCTTTTTGTAAACTATTTAAATAATCCATGTCATACGTAACAAAAACTTTTCCATCACTATTTGCTTGAATTGTACCAATCTTATTTGAACTATTTGTCTCAGTAATATTAGATACAGTTGTATCAATTATACGAAAGACGTCAGGAAGCTGGTAAGTAATTTGTCCACCACAACTCTTTAAAGTTTCTACAGAAATAGAATTACAATTAACTGTTATAGTTATATCCGTGTTATCTGCATTCGATACAGTTCCACCAGATTCTATAGTTTTGTCTACATTATTTTGTTTATAAGTAAACTTGATACTTTTTATACTTTTTGAATGTGAATTTAAATCAAAAGGTTCTGTTGTAGTTTCTGTTGTAGTTGTTGTCTCCTCTTCCTCACTTGCTTGAGATACTTGTTCATCATTGTTTTGAGTTTCTGGCTCATCCTTGACAACTTCTTCTTGTTCATTTACTTCTTCTTGTTTGTTACAATCATCCGTATGCGTATGCTCTTCCTTTTCACAAATCAATTGATTGTTTTCATCATAACACTCTGCCGTATGTGTATGTTCTTCCTTGTCACAAGCTAATGTTTGAGCTGGTAAAGATAATGCATAGACTGTACAAACAACCACAATACAAGAAAGTGCTATCATGACTCTTTTCCATTTTCTTAAGCGCGCTTTGTCTTTTAATAAACGCCTTAAATACTCTTGCACAATCACACCTACTTTCTGTTACTTTACAATTCCAATTTTATTTAAAGGCCAAACCGAAAATAAGACTTTACCCTCAATTTGTTCTTTTGAAATATCCCCTATTGCAGCACTTCTAGAATCTATTGAACTCTCGCGGTTATCTCCCATACAAAACCAACGAGACTCTTCTACTTGATGTGGAAAATCAATGTCTGTATTTCCAAGTGACTCACTATCTACATACGTTTCAGAAATAGCTTTACCATCCACAGACACCTTTCCATTCACATCTATATCTATCTTTTGACCAGGACAAGCAATAACTCGTTTTACCAACAACTTATTGCCCTGCCAAAATGCTACAACATCTCCCGACTTTAATCTCTTTGTCTTTATAGACACAACGATCTGCCCATTTTCTAAAGTCGGATCCATACTCGAACCATAAATCTTTAGTACAGGCATCCAAAGTGTTGCCACCAATACAGAAATAGCAGCCACGACAACGAGTACACTCAAAGTCTTACGTAAATGCTTTAAATACTTTTCTCTCTCTTTTAAACGACCAAGCTCTTCTTTAACCTCAGCATTTGATACAAGATCATTTTCTGTTTGCATCTTATCAATGAGGTCAATTAACTCTTTTCGCTTTAAATGTCTTAAATCCTTTTTTTCCATATCCCTATCCACACATTAAAATTATGTTAAGATAATATATGCACTTTACTTTATCTTAAACAAATCTAACTAAATTCTAATATTCACACAATTATGCGAAGTTATTATACATCTCGTTGTATGCGCTTTCAATGAAGCTCTCTAAGTGGTTTACATGTATATTTGTTTTAACAACGTTTCATTTATGCTTTACTTATAGCATTTTTCTACATATTAATAAGCACCCCCCCCCCGACCGAAATCGACTAAAATGTGCAAATCAATTACTAATTTATACAAATAAATAACCTTGGTTATATTTATAAAAAAAGGATAGTTTAATAACTACCCTACTTTGTAAATTGCTTTAAATAGTCCATATCTAAAACAATAATTCGATTGTTTTTAACTTGAATGATATGCTTTTCTTTTAAGCCACGAATTACTCGATTCACACTATTACGTGTTGTAATCCCACAAAAATTCGCAATATCCTCATTTGTGACCTGTAAATCAATAAATATACCCTTTTGTGTTTGAATGCCAAACAAACTCGCCAAACGATATAACCAAGAACATACCGCACCTGCCTTTGAATTCATGATCATCACTTGTTCTCTTGTAACAGCTATTTTTAATCGATTGCGATAGTATGTATTTACATAATTTTGAAGGTTCGCATCCTCTTTAACTCGCTTGTAGAATTCTTCTTTTGAAACACAATACAATTCTGCTTGTTCACTTTCAATACGAATCTTTGGATGACAATCTCTAAATTGTGTCAAACAATCACAATACAAGCTCACCACATCCGGACCTTGTAAATAAGTAATATTAAATTCGCGCTCATCTTGCATGATCAAACTTACTTTAACAATACCCTTCTTTAAAACATACATATTACTATCATTCAAATCTAAACATGTATGTCGATCTTTTATAAGTATAGACACATTTAATAAATTAGGATATAAAGCTAAAATCAACACTCATACAACG
>ENA-OOXC01001711-OOXC01001711.1-human-gut-metagenome-genome-assembly--contig:-NODE-1711-length-12161-cov-1.921940_pt1 | contig 12161 bp, 11 predicted proteins | sample MGYA00241578_ERZ501325 | MGnify/ENA primary metagenome ERZ501325 (study PRJEB25962, sample SAMEA2042737) | human gut metagenome | biome: human gut; feature: human-associated habitat; material: faeces...
CTAAAAGTTCTACCCAAATCTCTGTTGTGTTCGAAGGTTCTCTACATTTTCCAGCGTAGGTGGACAATCCAGATCCACAAACTCAATATCGCCATTATATTTCTTTACACTCTCAGCAAATCTTGCAGCGCCGCCTCTGAGTGAATTAAACATACCTACTTTCATCCCTGACACCTTCCTTATGATTACTTATGCATATTTCAGTCTTTTGCTGGCTGCATTGACCAGTATTACAAGCAGATAACATACAATGAAGTATCCTGCTGCTTCCATAGCGTATACGGTAAAGATTCCACTAAGACTTGTTGAGTTGACCATGACCGTATTGCAGGTAAACAAGTATTCAAAAATATTAATAGATGCCAGAAGGGAAGTACTCTTAATAATAGAAACAATCTGTGACATCATGGATGGGATAACTGCCCTGAATGCCTGTGGAAGAACAATAAACCGTAATATCTTAAAGAAGCTGTACCCCTGGGAATAACCGGCTTCGAACTGTCCTTTGGAGATATTATTCAGACCGCCTCTGACAATCTCACAGACATACGGAGCAGATACAACGCTCAGACTTACTACCCCCAGGTTGAAGCCGCCGCCCTTTACGAAAAAACGAAACATCAATATCCACAACAACTGCGGTGTACAGCGGAAGATTTCCACATAAATCGTTGCTATTATGTTCAAAAAACCTGTCTTTCCTTTACAATATGTCTTGGCAAGCGCCAGAATCGTACCTAACAGGATAGCAATGACACTTGCACATACGGCAATCTCCAGTGTAAGCTTCATACCACCTAACATATAGGTTAAATTGTCTGCTGTAAGTACACTTTTCATATTATGCCACCTCCATCACTGTTTTCTTCCTTCTTTTCTTCTCTCCGGGATTTCTGGCTGCATTTCTTTCAAATACTTTTACAAGCATTGCCAATGGGAAACATACTGCAAAATACATGGCAGCTGCAATGAGGTATCCCTGGAAATATCCTGTATATCCAACACTCTTATCTGCGTAATACATCAGATCAAGACCAACTACCATAGCAAGGGTAGATGTGTTCTTCAGCAAAGCCAATGTCTGGCTTGTAAGAGGAGGAAGAATCATTTTCAATGTCTGCGGAAGGATAATGTAGAGCATTGCCTGATTCTCCGTGTAGCCCTGTGAAAAGGCTGCCTCTTTCTGGCCTGTGGGTACTGCCTGTATACCGGAACGGATAACCTCTGCAATATAAGCACCGTGATACAAACCTACACCGAAGATGCCGATGACAAACTTGGAGAGTCTGTAGGTCTTAGACATATGTAATATCTGCTTAATGATCACCGGAACTCCTACGTAAAAGAAGAAGAACTGGATAGTAACAGGTGTATTCTGAAAAAACTGTACATATATCTGATAAATAGCCTTAAGAATCTTATTCTCCTTGGTAGAGATCAACCCCAGCAAAATACCGATTGCCATGGCTATGAGCCAGCCTACCACTGTTACCTTTAATGTCATTCCAAATCCTGCCAGATAATCCGGGAAGTCCTGAAATGATCTTTCCCATCTCCAGGGATCTAATAAACTCTCCAGCATATCGCCACCACCTTTATCTCATCTGTTTCGCTGCATCTATCATTCCTGATTACTGCATTGCTGCTACTTCTTCATCAGTCAGGATGCCCCATTTAGCCTTTAATTCATCAAGTCTGCCTGATTCCTTCAGTTCTGTTAATGTATCATCCATGAACTTGGTCAGTTCATCATTGCCGAGCTTTAATGCAATACCGATATCCTGTACTCCAAATGCATCTTCCGTCAGCATCATGGAATCATCCATATAAGCTATCAGACCTGTACGGTCTACAGAGTAAGCATCAATCTGACCAGTCTTTAAGGCTGCAACACCATCTGAAATGTACTGGAAATCCTGTACTTCATAATTTACATCAATACCTTTGTCCTTTGCATACTGCTCAATCAGTTCTGCTGTTGTAGTACCCTGTCCAACGCCGATTACAAAACCATCCATATCTGCCAGTGTCTTAGCTCCTGAATCCTTGCTTACCATGAATGTGACCGGTTCAAGACGGTACTGCTGTGTGAAATTCCATGATTTCTTTCTCTCATCTGTTACTGTGAATGATGCTATGACACAGTCAAGCTCTCCATTATCAAGCAGGCCACCTCTTGTTTTGGCTGTAACAGAAGTGAACTCACAAAGCTTATTGGCTACAGCTTCATCATAGGTGCAGTCAAAAATCTTAGCTGCCATCTCATATGCCACATCAATATCATACCCTTCATATTCCCCTGTAGCCGTATTGATCATGCCAATGTTTACAGTATCTGACTTGGCGCCAACCTTTAATTTACCGGCTGCCTTGATATCTTCTACTGTTCTCTGTCCTGAAGATGATGTACCTGCACCCGCACTTTCTGAGCTGCTGCCACATCCTGTAAGAGCCCCTAATGTAACTACTGCTGCCATCACTGCTGCTAAAAATCTTTTCTTCATAACTTTGTCCTCCTCATTTCGTGTTTCTTCCTATATATAATGTTTCATTGTAACTAATGTAATATCTTACTAAAGAATATCTTGGTACGTTCATTCTTGGGCTTACCGAATACTTCCTCCGGTGTTCCTTCCTCTACAATCTTGGCACTGTCCAGGAAAATGACTCTGTCTGCAACCTGTCTTGCAAATCCCATCTCATGTGTTACGCAGATCATTGTGATGTCTTCCTTGGAAAGCTGTACCATAACATCCAGTACTTCGTTTACCATCTCAGGGTCCAGTGCACTGGTCGGCTCATCAAAAAGGATAATCTCCGGATGTGTTACCAATGCCCTTGCAATGGCTACACGTTGCTGCTGTCCACCGGAGAGATTCTGCGGATAAGCATCTGCTTTATTGGCAAGCCCTACACGATCCAGATACTCCATTGCTGTCTTCTCTGCTTCTTTCTTCGGCACTTTATGAAGCTTGATTGGTGCCATCGTCAGATTCTGTAATACAGTCTTATGTGGGTACAGATTGAATTGCTGGAATACCATTGCCATGTGATCTCTGGACATCTGAATCCAGTTCTTCTGAGTTACCAGCTCTCCTCCAATATAGATTTCTCCACTGGTAGGTTTCTCCAGATGATTGATGCACCGGATCAAGGTACTCTTACCACTTCCGCTGGGTCCTAAGATAACCAGCTTCTCACCTCTTTTGATTGTGAGGTTGATGTCATCCAACACCTGTAAGTCTCCGTATCTTTTTCGTAAATGCTCAATTCTGATCATTTCATTTCCGTTTTCCATACCCTATCACTCCAATCTGTTTATCTGACCTAAGTAAAACAAAAGGAGCCAACGAATCTCTTCGTTAGCTCCCTTGCTATCTATTTGATAGGCACTATTCTAGACAAGTGTGGGGCAGAAATCAAATACCAATATTTTGAAGAAAGTATAATAATTTTATTATACCTTTGGGTTTTTTCTTCATAAATACATAAAAATATGAATGCATGGAATACTTCAAAGTAACTTGAAGTGTATTTGAAGTGAGTTTGAAGTTGACTTTGAAGTGAGTTTGAAGTAACATTGAAGTAACTTATCTACCGGGAGGAAATAACATATGTTTTTGGAAGAAATCATAGATAATGTTCAATTGGAAAATGATAAATTCGAATGCAAAGGTATTCTAAATCGTGAAGATGTTATAGGATGGTTAAAAACAATTGCCGGATTCGCCAACGCATCCGGAGGTGATTTTTATATTGGAGTTGAGGATAAAACAAATAAATTAATCGGATTTGATCGCAAAACTGCAGATAATGAACGAAACTATTTTAATAACCAGGTCAATGAACATCTGACCCCAAGACCACAGATGAAAATTTCTTTTATTCGATATGAAATCAAAAATGATGAAAGATTTATTATTCGGGTTACAATACCAGAATCTGTTGTGAAACCAATTATACTAAAATATAAAAATATTCCATCTATATTTATGCGTCGTGACGGCTTTACCAACGGCGCTACGTATGAGGAAATCATAGAAATGAGCATACAGAGCAAAAATATTCAGTATGATATACTGACATCAGATACCATATATGATCCTGCTCAATTCACAACTCTACAAAGCTTCTATAAGAATCACAATGACGGTCATGAATTAAAGGAAAAATTTCTAAATTCCATAGGCTTTTATAACGAAGAACGCTTTCTGTCAAATGGAGCTGTCCTATTCGCAGATAATTATAGTGGTGAAAAAACTGCCGTTCAGTGCTCCGTCTTCTCCGGCTTTAATAAAGGCAGTGAAAGGATTATCACAATCAATCGCTTTCATGGAAATATCATTGCTACCATTCAATATATGATAGATTTTGTAAATCAGCGAATGAACCATTCTATGATAAAACTGGATCATGTACGCCAGAATATTGATTCCTACCCTCAGCGTGCCTTATTTGAAGGTATCATCAATGCAGTAGCTCACAGAGATTATTACTTGGACGGAACACAAATTCAGATTGATATGTTCAAAGACAGGCTTGAAATATCCTCACCTGGTGGATTTTATCGAGGTGAAAAGCTGGGTAAAACATACAACCTGTCAGGTATCATTTCTAAAAGAAGAAATGAATTAATTGCTAATATCCTTGTAGCATGTAATGTAATGGAAGCTGCCGGTACCGGATTTGATAAAATTATCGAGGAATATAAAGATGCCAATGAGGCACATAAACCCTATATATGTTCTTCTTCCGACCATTTTACCTTAGTACTCCCTGATCTGACATATGACAGCGGTTTAGAAGATGCGAATACTCCTGTATTAACATTTGTTCCAGTCCCTAATGGTACAGCGCTGGATGAAAAAGTATTGTCCTTCTGCTATCTGAAAGCCCATAAAGTATCAGAAATTGCAGAGTATCTGGGTATCAGCGATTCAACATATCTGCGCAAGCAGGTCCTGGGTAATCTGGAATCCCATGGATATCTTGAAAAAGACAAGTTGTCGCGCGCCATGTACTACAAAACCAACCCAGATATGGTTGAGTTAAAATAAAAATATGTCTATTCCAGCAAAGGGAACTTGAATGTTTCTTTATTAGTTCCCTTTGTATTTTACTTATATAACACATTCCTTCATTACTCTCAGCACATTTCCACTGGCGAACTTATCCAGCTGTCTCTGTGTCAGTCCTTTCTTATGAAGGGCATCAAATAAACGTTCCATTTGTGTCGGATGGCTAATCTCCAGATGACCGCTTACACCGTCAAAATCTGTTCCCAGTGCAATGCAGTCCTCACCACCAACTTTGAGCATATACAACACATGGCTTGCCAGATATCCTACTGTACTATCGGGCTGCGCTCCTCTTGGAACTACAAAATCAGGACAGAAATTCAGCCCTGCTACGCCGCCTTTTTCAGATAATATCCGAATCATCTCATCTGTGAGATTTCTTGGATGGGCAGTCAATTCCCTACAGTTGGAATGAGACGCTATGAATGGTTTCGTACTGTATCTTGCCACATCCATAAAACCTCCATCTGACAAATGCGATACATCTACCATAATTCCCAGCCGATTCATCTCTCCAATTGCTTCTATGCCAAAATCTGTCAGTCCTTTGGACATGATTTCGGGTTCCTTTGAGTTGGGATATCCGAAACAGTTCGCATAATTCCATGTCAGCGCAATTGCCCTCACTCCCTGTTCATACAAAAACAAAAGTCTATCCATCCTGCCTTGTACCATTCTTCCGTCTTCTACAGTCAACACCGCTGAAGATAAGCCTTTACTCCAATTATTCATAATATCTGCAGCATTTCCCGCCATTGCAATCACATCCCTGTGCATGGCAACCTCTTTTCGCAGATTCTCAGCCAATATTGCAAAGAACTCTTCATCTGAAGGCATAGCAGGTCTTAGTGTTCCATCTGCATATGGAACATCTCTTGGCGGGAAGAACACGGCAAAGAACTGACACATTTGTTTTGCTTCCTGCATCAGCTTTATACTTTGCATACCTTCCCCATCATAAAGGCTGGAAGCCCCCTGTGTAAAAGTTCTCTGAAGCGTATCGCAATGCATATCAATATAGGAATTCATAGAAATCCCCCTTCCTGTTACTTAATACAAATATATTCTATCATATTCTTTTTTCTTTTTCATTACATGCAAAAAGTGCCTGCAGAACATCATTCTACAGACACCTTCATCTTTTATGCTATGTAATTATGGATTACTCGCTCTTTACTGCGTTCTTATATACTCTGTTCAATGCAACAGGGTGATACTCTACGCCTGTTACCTTGGAGGATAACATTTCTGCGTTGCACTGTGTATACAGCGGGAAGATTACGGCATTATCCATAACAAGCTTCTCTGCATCATAGAGTCTTGCCCAACGCCCCTCTGCATCTGTACACAGATCACCTGTCGTACATTCATCAATCATTGCATCAAATTCTGCATTGCTCCAGAAGCCATAGTTATTGGAGTTGCCTGTTACCCACATACCCAGATAGGTCATAGGGTCTGCATAGTCAGGTCCCCAACGTGTCAGACCGATTTCAAAAGTACCTTCCTGCATATCCTGCAGTCTCTGCTTCTTTGGCTCGATAACAAGATTTACAGTAAATCCAGGCAAAGTTGTCTCCCACTGCTCCTTGATTACCTGAGCTACCTTCTGAGGTGCGTCATCTGCATCCACGGCCATATCAAGGCTAAGCTCTGTGATTCCAAGCTCTTCTAAGCCTTTTGCCCAGTAATCAGCTGCTTTGGCAGCATCATAAGAGCATACATCTGCAAATTGGGTCTGGTCTGCCGCAAAATCAGAACCATCAGGACCTGTCGCAAACTGAGGCGGCACAGCCGTATAAGTAGGTTTCGAACCATCCTTCAATACATCATTGGTGGTTGCTTCACGGTCAATAGCCATGGTAAGCGCAAGACGAATATTCAAGTTAGCCAACTCAGGTACATTTCCGATATTAGGTGCAATATACCATAAATATCCGGCACCAATAGAGAGGAATTCAGGGTCATCCTTTACCTGATCTACCTGTTCACCATTGATGAGCGTGGTATCCAGAGCACCTGTCTGATAACTCATCAGAGCCTGCTGGGAATCCTGAATTACCTGATAATGAAGTCCTGACAAAGCAATCTTATCTGCATCATAGTAATAAGGATTCTTGCTCAAATGTATTGTGGTTGCTGCCGGTTCATAAGAATCCAGCACAAACGCACCATTTGCCAGTGTTGTCTCCGGGCTGCTGGCGAATGTATCCGCACAGGTATTGTAGAACTCTTCATTTACAGGATAAAAAGTCGGGAAATACATCAGAGAAAGGAAGTAGCTCACCGGAACATTCAGCTCTACCTGTAAAGTGGTGTCATCCAGTGCTGTAACTCCAAGTTCACTCTTATCTTTTTCACCAGCAATGATCTCTGCCGCATTCTTTACCTGACCAATATCACTCATCATGTAAGAATACTCACATGCATTCTTAGGGTCTACCGCTCTCTGCCATCCAAATACAAAATCTGCCGCAGTGACTTCCACACCGTTACTCCATTTCGCATCATCACGCAGATGGAATGTATATGTCAGACCATCTTCTGAAAGCTCATAGCTTTCAGCAATGGCAGGTATCGGTGCACCTTCTGCGTCCATCTGCATCAGACCATCTGTAAAATCTGCAATTACTTCAAAGGATGTACCATCCTGTCCAATCTGTGGATCAAGAGATTCCACCGGAGTTTCAATCATAATATTCAAGTCATTTGCTGCCGTTTCTGAAGAAGTATCAGAAGCGCCAGTCTCTGTCGTTGCAGCAGCTTCCGTTGTCGTTGTGGTAGAAGCTGTGCTGCCCGTTGATCCGCAACCTGTCAGGCTGGCTGCTATCATAGAGGCAATGATAGTAACTGTCATCAATTTTCTTTTCATAAGCATCCTCCTCATAATAATATAACGCAACAAAGTATTACCATAGTAACGCTTCGTTGCGTTAAAGCAAAGTCTAGCACAACTTTTATAAAAAAGCAAGCATAAACTGTGTTCTTTTTATTAGATAGCTGCTTTTACTTCTGTAACTGCTTCTGTCATTGCATATGGATCAAGAACTCTGTTCAACTCCTTTTCAGAGAGTAACTTCTCTGCAAGAACCAGCTCTCTGACTGTTCTGTTCTCTTTTAATGCTCTCTTGGCAATCTCGGCAGATTTTTTATATCCGATGTAAGGACACAGTGCAGTAGCAATACCGGCACTGCTTTCCATTAATGTCTTACAACGATCGCGATTGGCAGTGATTCCAACGATACAATTATCAATCAGAGTCTTTACTGCGCCTTCCAGTGTCTGAATTGATTCAAAAAGGTTATAAAACAGTACGGGTTCAAAGGCATTCAGCTCCATCTGTCCGGCTTCTGCAGCCATCGTAATGGTCGTATCATGTCCGACAACCAGGAAAGCAACCTGCGTTACAACCTCAGGAATGACAGGATTTACTTTACCTGGCATAATGGAAGAACCATTCTGTTTTGCAGGGAGATTGATTTCTCCTAATCCTGTCCTCGGACCGGATGAGAGCAGACGCAGATCATTGCACATCTTTGATAAGTTCACAGCACAGGTCTTCACAGCCCCCGATACAGCCACAAAACCATCCAGATTCTCTGTGGCATCAAACAGATCTGCTGCCTGTGAAAGAGGATAGCCGGTAATTCTTGCAAGACAGGGAACTACATTGTAGAAATATGCATCTGATACATTAATTGCTGAACCAATCGCTGTACCACCAAGATTTACTGTATACATTTCCTTACAGGAATCTGCAATTCTCTTTCTGTCACGTTCTACCATGGAAGCATATGCATGAAAAGTCTGACCCAGACGCATAGGTACTGCATCCTGAAGCTGTGTACGTCCCATCTTGATCACATCATCAAAGGCAGTTGCCTTAATTGTCAACTCTCTCTTTAATCTGTCAAGCTCTGTCAATAATGGTTTCAATAGATCAAGCACGGTAAGCTTACCTGCTGTAGGAATGACATCATTGGTAGACTGCGCCATATTTACATGATCGTTAGGATGTACTCTGGTATAACCACCTTTTTCTCCTCCCAGCAGTTCATTCGCACGGTTGGCGATTACTTCATTCATGTTCATATTTGCACTGGTTCCTGCACCGCCCTGAATCGCATCCACTATGAATTCTTCACGGAATCTTCCCTTGATGACTTCATCACAGGCACGGATAATTGCCTCTGCATAACCGGCATCCAATGCAAATGCATCACGGTTCGTTATCGCTGCTGCTTTCTTAATCCTTGCCAGATTCTCCAGAAATACCGGATTCATCGGTGCCCCGGTAATTGAGAAATTCTCCTTCGCTCTCAGTGCCTGTACTCCATAATATGCTTCCTCTGGTACTTCCATTGTTCCGATTGAATCTGCTTCCATACGTGTTTTCATAATCTTCTCCTCATTTCTGCGCAAAATCGCTGTTTCTGCTTATGCGGTTACTTCGCCATATAAATTGTGTCAAATATGCTTGTGAACAAACATATTCTGCCTCAATTTGCATGGCTCTGATCAGCTTCAAAATATGGTACGAGATTATACCCACCAAAAACACTTGTAAATACTTTTAATTCAAAACGTTATTCAAAAACAAATTTTGCCAATTTTAGATTAATTATTTTAATATTTTCTAAATTTCACTTAATTTTGTTAAGTGTGCATATTGTAATTTTGCAAATATGAGAGTACACTTATCATCATAAAACATAACATTCAACATTAAAAATGCTGATTATATAGGCTTTTATACTGTACGTACAGCTCCCATAAAACGCACGCAAATACATCTTCACAATACACAAACAAACTTTGCGAAGCCGACTCTCAAAGTAACAGAATTGTGCGCCCTGGTCTGTGGTGTATTGTGAAAGTAACACAGACCTGCACAATTCGTCCCTCTCCATTCCTTAAAGGAGGCATATACATGGAACACACCCTGGATTCAATTGATAAGAAGATTATAGAAATTCTGCAGGCAAATGCCCGCACCCCCATTAAAGATATTGCATCCGAAGTCTTTCTTTCCTCGCCCGCAGTCTCTTCCCGCATTGAGAAAATGGAAAAAGCAGGCATTATCTCCGGGTATCATGCCCAGATCAATTACCTGCTTTTTGGTTATCATATCAAAGCTTTTATTAATTTGGAAGTAGAGCCATATCAGAAGAAAGAATTCTATCCCTTCATTCAGGCAATCCCCAATGTCATCGAATGTAACTGTGTCACCGGAGACTATGCCATGCTTATCGAAGTAGCATTCCAGACAACAATCGAGCTGGACCACTTCATCAATGAACTGCAGCACTTTGGCCGGACCAAGACACTGATTGTATTCTCTACCTCTGTGGAACACCGGGATGTTCCTGTTGTATGACATTATGATGCCCATAGCCTAGTGTACTGTATCACTGACATTTCACCAAATAACTTGTATAAGTTTTCATCTGCGTTATTTAGCTGAAAGTCAATGATACAGTACACCAGTGTATCCCAAGGTTTTTACACATTTTTGAATAAGGAGTGAAAATATGACAACAAACAAAACAAACAAAACAAACGTATCTACGGTCAGATTAAGGTACCGTGATATCAGCACAGCAGCACTTCATATTATAGCCATGCTGTTTATGCTGATGGACCATCTCTGGGCTACTCTTCTCCCGGCGCAGGACTGGCTGACCTGTGTTGGAAGGGTGGCATTCCCTATTTTTGCATTTATGACAGTAGAGGGGTATTTTCATACTCATAGCTTCAAAAAATATGCACAGCGGCTGCTGGTGTTCGCACTTCTGTCAGAAATACCATTTGACCTGATGTATGGCGGAACATGGTTTTATCCTGTTCATCAAAATGTAATCTGGACATTCCTGCTTGGTCTGTCAGGAATCCATCTGATGGAGACCGTTCACAAAAAGCAAAAGCCCTGGGCTTATGTGACGGTTTCTGTGGTGGTTGTGATATTGGGAAGTGTGCTTGGAACCTTAGGCATGGTAGATTACTACGGTGCCGGTGTACTCACTGTATTTATTTTTTATTTTTTCAGAGGCCGGAAATGGTGGTGTCTGGCAGGCCAGATACTTGCACTTTACTGGATAAATGTAAAAATGCTGGGCGGACTGATGTATCCAATCCGGTTATTCGGAATGGATATGGAACTCTGTCAACAGGGGCTTGCATTGCTGGCACTGATTCCTATCTGGCTGTACCGCGGACGGCAGGGATATCATAGCAAGGCATTCCAGTATATCTGCTATGCGTTTTATCCGGTACATATGCTGATACTTGTACTGCTTTTAAATTATGCAAATAAGTAACCGGCTCTATGATAATAATGCCTTATCATTGGCAAATTCTTCGCCGCTGACACGCTCAAACTGATGAAGAAGGTCTTCTACTGTAAGTTTCTTCTTCTCTTCTCCAGCAATATTCAGGATGACTTTGCCCTCATGCATCATAATCAGACGATTGCCATGGGCAATGGCATCCCGCATATTGTGTGTGACCATCATTGCCGTCAGATGATTCTCTGCAATAATCTTATCCGATATCTCCAACACCTTCGCTGCTGTCTTAGGGTCCAGCGCTGCCGTATGCTCATCCAGTAAAAGAAGCTTTGGCTTCTGAATAGATGCCATCAGCAGAGTGATTGCCTGTCTTTGCCCACCTGAGAGCAGACCAACCTTGCTGGTCAGTCTGTCTTCCAGTCCAAGATTGAGCGTTTTAAGCATCTCTCTATAAGTATCCCTCTCTGCCTTGGTGATGCCCCAGGTCAACCTTCTGGCCTTACCACGTCTGGCAGCAATCGCCATATTCTCTTCAATTGACATTGTTGTTGCAGTTCCTGTCATAGGGTCCTGAAATACACGACCAAGGTACTTTGCCCTCTTATACTCTGAAAGTCTGGTCACATCATCGCCGCCTATATAGATTCTTCCAGAATCTACCGGCCATACACCTGCCACCGCATTCAGTGTTGTGGATTTACCGGCTCCATTACCACCGATCACCGTTACGAATTCTCCCTCTTCCAGAGTCAAATTAACACCGCATAATGCCTTTTTCTCATTAATTGTTCCTGC
>ENA-OOXC01001719-OOXC01001719.1-human-gut-metagenome-genome-assembly--contig:-NODE-1719-length-12116-cov-2.800348_pt1 | contig 12116 bp, 10 predicted proteins | sample MGYA00241578_ERZ501325 | MGnify/ENA primary metagenome ERZ501325 (study PRJEB25962, sample SAMEA2042737) | human gut metagenome | biome: human gut; feature: human-associated habitat; material: faeces...
AACCGCTTGACCAACGAACCGTGTATTATACTATCATGGAGTTTTAAAAAAAGCAAGTACTTTTTTAAAAAAACTTGATTTTTTTTTCTGATAGTGCTATTATACCTATGATAACAACGTTGACTAGATTGAGAGAGGGCAAAAGTCCTCTCTCAATTCACGTTTATAAACATCAGGCAGCTATTCACAGCAATTGTGAATAGTTACAGACATATAATCAAAAGAGAGGTGATAAAATGTCAAAGGCAAGTGTATATGAGGCAAAGACGGAGAACTTTATACAACCAATTCTTGACAGCATGAATTTTGAGCTTGTTGATGTCGAGTATGTTAAGGAAGGTGGCATGAACTACCTGAGAGCATATATCGATAAGGAGGGTGGCATAACTGTTGATGACTGTGAAGTGGTTGCAAGGCAGATGAATGAGATTCTCGACAGAGAAGACTATATTCCTGATTCGTACACCTTCGAGGTCAGCTCGCCGGGGCTTGGAAGACCTCTCAAGAAGGAAAAGGACTATGTGCGCAATATGAATAAGGAGATAGAGATTCGCACATACAGGGCTATCAACAAATCAAAGGAATTTTATGGTCTGCTTAAAGCCTATGATAAGGATACAGTGACAATAACCGATGAAGACGGCAATGAGACTACATTCAATAAGAGTGACATTGCGCTTATACGTCAGGCATTGGATTTTTAATTAAAGCGCACGATAACACAAATAGGAGGAAAAAATAATGAGCAATGAGTTATTAGAAGCGTTAAATATATTAGAGCAGGAGAAAAACATCAGTAAAGAAACTTTACTTGAGGCAATTGAGAACTCTCTTGTGACTGCCTGCAAGAACCATTTTGGTAAATCAGACAATGTAAAGGTAGAAATAGATCCTGAGACATGTGCTTTCTCATGCTACCAGGAGAAGACGGTTGTAGATACGGTTGAGGATCCGGTTGAGGAGATTTCCTTAGCAGATGCGCACAAGGTAAACGGTAACTATCAGCTTGGAGATATCGTGAGAGTTGAGGTTAAGTCAAAGGAATTCGGACGTATTGCTACACAGAACGCAAAGAATGTTATCCTTCAGAAAATCCGCGAGGAGGAGAGAAAGGTAATATTTGACGAGTACAACAGCAAGGAAAAGGATGTTGTGACAGGTGTTGTTCAAAGATACATCGGAAAGAATGTCAGCATCAACTTAGGTAAGGCAGATGCACTTCTGACTGAGAGTGAGCAGATAAAGGGTGAGGTATTCAAGCCTACAGAGCGTATCAAGGTATATATCCTTGAGGTTAAGTCCACATCAAAGGGACCAAAGATTCTTGTTTCAAGAACACACCCTGAGCTTGTGAAGAGACTTTTCGAGTCAGAGGTTACAGAGGTTAAAGAGGGCATAGTTGAGATAAAGGCTATTTCACGTGAGGCCGGAAGCAGAACAAAGATTGCAGTATGGTCAAATGATCCAAACGTAGACCCTGTAGGAGCATGTGTAGGTATGAATGGTGCCAGAGTAAATGCTATCGTAAATGAGCTTCGCGGTGAGAAAATCGATATCATCACATGGGATGAGAATCCGGCAATACTTATCCAGAACGCACTTAGCCCTGCAAAGGTTATCTCTGTTATCGCAGATGCAGATGAGAAATCAGCAAAGGTTGTTGTTCCGGATTATCAGCTTTCGCTTGCAATCGGTAAGGAAGGACAGAATGCAAGACTTGCAGCAAGACTTACAGGCTTCAAGATTGATATCAAGAGCGAGACACAGGCCAGAGAGTCAGGGGACTTCATGGATTATGAGAATGACTATGAAGAGGATGATTATGATGACGATTATGATTATTCGGATGATGAGCTTGCTGAGAACGAGAGATTAGCTGATACAGAACAGGCAGATGTACAGGCAGAGGCTTTTGATACAGAGGCTGACGAGAACGGAGCAGCAGGTACAGAAAATGATGCGGCAGATAGTGGTGATGAGCAGTAATGGCAAATAAAAAGATTCCAATGCGCAAATGCGTAGGTTGTCAGGAGATGAAGGAAAAGAAGTCACTTATTCGCGTGGTAAAGACTGCGGAGGGCGACATAATTCTCGATGACACCGGCAAGAAAAACGGCAGGGGAGCTTATATATGTAAGAGTCTTGAATGCTTTAAAAAGGCTAAAAAGACAAAGGCACTTGAGCGATCCCTTGGCGTTAGTGTATCAGAACAGGTATATGAGGAGCTTGAAAAGGAGATGAACCAAATTGACAGATAGAGTACTTTCTATGCTGGGCTTAGCAGCAAAGTCAGGCAATGTGGTTAGCGGAGAGTTTTCTACAGAGAAAGCTGTAAAGACAGGAAAGGCATTTTTAGTGATAGTTGCAGATGATTCATCAGACAACACAAAGAAGCATTTTTCGGATATGACTGCTTTCTATGAGGTTCCGATTTATTTTTATAGTGACAAGGTGGGGTTAGGGAATGCAATAGGCAAAGAGTTTCGCGCTTCCCTTGCAGTAACGGATGAAAACCTTGCAAATGCAGTGATAAAAAAGCTGCAGTCGAATAAAACTGAATAATGGAGGAAAATAGATATATGGCAAAAATGAGAGTTCATGAACTTGCAAAAGAATTAAATATAAAGTCGCAGGAAGTCATAGACACATTAAACGGCACACAGTTTGCTGTCAAAAATGTGCAGAGCGGTCTTGAGGATGAGGCACAGCAAATTGTACGAAAGAAGTACGCAAAAACAGAAGCAAAAAAAGATGCACCTAAGAAGGAAGAACCTAAAAAGGATGAGGCTAAGGCAGCCGACAGACCAAAGAAAAAGGCAAGCATCACAGCAGTTTTCAATGCCCAGTACAGTAAGCAGGGTAGGAAAACAAATGGTGGAAACGGCAGCGGAAATAATGGAAATAACAGTTCGCAGCGCAGGAATGGCAATGGAAGACGCGATAATCAGTCATCACGTCCTGAGCAGCACAGCATTATTAAGCCAAGACCTGTCGGAGAGAGAGCTATGCGCCCTATAAGTGAGCGTACAGCGGATCCGTATGCAGATATGAAGGCAGCCAATTCGCGTCCGGCACGTCAGGCTGACGCAGACAGAAGAGGCGACAGACGTCAGGATAATGGTGACAGAATCAACAACAGAAATACTGACAGAAATACCGACAGAAATGCCGACAGAAGCAGAAATACGGACAGAAACAGCGATAGAAGAACAAACAATCGCGACAACAATAACCGAGATAACAGCAGAGACAATAATAGAGACAATAACCGAGGCTTCAGAAATGACGCCAGACGTCCTGCAGAGGGTGGCAGAAGCTTTGACAGAAATAATGACAGAAGCAGAAGCAATGACAGAAATAACGATAGAACAGGCAGCAGAGGTGATGACAGAAATCGTTTCAGAAAAGAAACAGTTGCAGTTGCAGCTCCTGATGATGTAAGAGGAAAGGAGAGCCGCGACAGAGGCAACGATAGAAAGAATAAGCATAATCACAATCAGAGCCAGAAGCAGGATAAGCTCGGAAAGAAGCAGGAGAATTACATCAATCTCGAGAAGCACGGCGGTAAGAAAAAGCCACAGCAGCCGAAGGCACAGCCAAAAGAGGATGAGAACGAGATTAAGACAATTTCTCTTCCGGAGAAGATTACAATAAGGGATTTAGCTGATAAGATGAAGGTTCAGCCTTCAGCCATTGTAAAGAAGCTTTTCATGAAGGGCGAGATGGTAACAGTTAACTCTGAGGTTGATTTTGCAGCCGCTGAGGAGATTGCTTTAGAGTTCAATTTCATATGTGAGGAAGAGGAGAAGGTCGATGTGATTGCAGAGCTTCTCAAGGAGGATGAAGAGGATGAGAGCAAGATGGTTCCTCGTCCACCTGTAGTCTGCGTAATGGGTCACGTAGATCATGGTAAGACATCACTGCTTGATGCCATCAGACAGACACGTGTTACAGACCGTGAGGCAGGTGGTATTACACAGCACATTGGTGCATCTGTTGTATCAATCAATGGCCAGAACATCACATTCCTTGATACACCGGGACATGAGGCATTTACAGCAATGCGTATGCGTGGTGCAAACTCTACTGATATCGCAATCCTTGTTGTTGCTGCAGATGATGGTGTAATGCCGCAGACTGTTGAGGCAATAAACCATGCAAAGGCAGCAGGTGTTGAGATTATCGTTGCAGTCAACAAGATAGATAAGCCAAGTGCCAATATCGACAAGGTTAAGCAGGAGCTCTCAGAGTATGAGCTTATCCCGGAGGATTGGGGCGGAAGCACAATATTCTGTCCTGTATCTGCACATACTAAGGAGGGTATCGACAATCTCCTTGAGATGATTCTTCTCACAGCAGAGGTGCTCGAGCTCAAGGCTAATCCTGATAGAAACGCAAGAGGTCTCGTAATTGAAGCACAGCTTGATAAAGGCCGTGGTGCGGTTGCCACAGTGCTTGTACAAAAAGGAACACTCCATGTCGGAGATCCAATCGCATGTGGAAGCAGCTATGGTAAGGTAAGAGCCATGATTGATGACAAGGGCCGCAGAGTAAAGGAGGCTAAGCCTTCTACACCTGTAGAGATACTTGGACTCAACAGTGTGCCTTCAGCAGGAGAGACATTTGTGGCATGTGATTCAGAGAAGGAGGCAAAGGCATTCTCTGACACATATATTTCAGAGGAGAAGAATAAGCTCATCGAGGATACAAAGGCAAAGATGTCACTTGATGATCTGTTCTCACAGATTCAGTCAGGCAACATGAAGGAGCTTGATATCATCGTAAAGGCAGATGTACAGGGTTCAGTTGAGGCTGTTAAGCAGAGTCTTGTCAAGCTTTCAAATGAGGAGGTTGTGGTCAAGGTCATCCATGGCGGCGTTGGTGCCATCAACGAGTCAGATGTTATCCTTGCATCAGCATCAAATGCAATCATCATTGGCTTTAACGTCAGACCGGATCCTGTTGCCAAGGCTACAGCAGACCGTGAGGGCGTAGATATCAGACTTTACAAGGTCATCTACAATGCAATCGAGGATGTATCTGCTGCCATGAAGGGTATGCTTGATCCTGTATTTGAGGAGAAGGTTATCGGACATGCGGAAATCAGACAGATTTTCAAGGCTTCAGGCGTTGGAAACATTGCAGGTTCATATGTGCTTGACGGATTTATGGAGAGAGGCTGCCGTGTCAGAATTAGCAGAGAGGGTGAGCAGATATTCGAGGGAGACCTTGCTTCACTCAAGAGATTCAAGGATGACGTCAAGGAGGTCAAGACAGGCTATGAGTGTGGTCTTGTATTTGACGGATTTAATGATATTCAGGAATTCGATATAGTTGAAGCTTACAAGATGGTAGAGGTTCCGAGATAATCATATATTGGTTATCTTGAATTAATGCAGCTATTCGGATAGTTACGGTTTAATATAAAAAGAAAGCGGGATTATATGAGAAAGAACAGCATAAAAAATATTCGTATCAACGAAGAGGTAATGCGTGAACTGTCAAATATCATACGCGGTGAGATAAAGGATCCGCGTATCAATCCCATGACAAGTGTTGTTGCTGTCGAGGTGGCACCTGATTTAAAGACAGCAAAGGCTTATATCAGTGTGCTTGGTGACAAGAAATCACAGGCTGATACACTTGCAGGACTTAAGTCAGCGGAGGGATATATACGCAGAACTCTCGCAAAGAACATCAATTTAAGAAATACACCTGCCATTACATTTATCATAGACCAGTCTATAGAGTATGGTGTTGAGATGTCTAAAAAGATTGATGAAGTAACAAAAAATCTCAAAGAGGATTAACAAAGAGGATTGATTATGACAGAGATTGATTCTATTTTAAAGGATGCACAATCAGTTGCCGTTTCCGGTCATGTGAGACCGGACGGCGACTGTGTCGGCTCAACACTTGCGGTATACAACTACATAAAGGATTATTATCCTGATATAAAGGCAAGGCTTTATTTAGAGCCAAGCCCAAACATCTTTAAGTTTATGCAAAGAGCAGATGAGATTGACAGCAGCTATGCGGATGATACAGTATACGATCTGTTCATAGCATGTGACTGCAGTGACACAGGCAGACTGGGAAGTGCAGCTAAGTATTTTGAGTCTGCAAAAAGGACACTTTGCATAGATCATCATGTCACAAACGGGGCCTTTGCAGACGCAAATTACATCTTTCCGGATGCGAGCTCAACCTGTGAGCTTGTGTTTGAACTTCTGCCGAAGGAGCGCATCACAATACAGATAGCAGAGTGTATTTACACAGGCATGGTGCATGATACAGGCGTGTTCCAGTATTCCTGCACTTCAAAAAAGACTATGGATATAGCAGGCTCCCTGATGGAGATGGGCATTGATTATTCAAGGATAATCGATGATACATTTTATACAAAGACATTTGCTCAGAACAAGATTATGGGGCAGGCACTTTTGAATGCTGCTTTGTATCTGAATGGTGATGTTATATTGTCTGCAGTATCGCGCGCTGAGATGGAGAAGTATGATGTGCTACCAAAGCATCTTGATGGTATTGTAAATCAGCTGCGTGTGACAAAGGATATAAAGGTTGCTGTATTTCTCTACGAAAATGAGGATGGTACCTACAAGGGCAGTCTGCGCGTAAACGGTGATTATGATGTGGCAAAGGTTGCGTCGGTATTTGGTGGCGGCGGACATGTAAAGGCCGCTGGATTTACGATTGACGGACCGCTTGAGGTGGCGACAGAGCGCATTCTTACGGCAATTAAGGACAATATTTAGGGAGAGATTCTTGGGCAGATGGTTAATGGAATAATCAATGTATACAAGGAAAAGGGCTATACAAGCTTTGACGTTGTGGCAAAGCTTCGAGGCATATTCCACCAGAAGAAGATTGGTCATACGGGTACACTTGATCCTGATGCGCAAGGCGTCCTTCCTGTCTGCCTTGGAAAGGCAACCAGAGTGTGTGACCTTTTGACAGATAAGGACAAGGTCTATAAAGCTGTGCTGCTTTTAGGACAGGAGACAGATACACAGGATATTTCAGGGCAGGTCTTAAATCAGGCTGAGGTCAATGTGACTGAGCAGGCGGTGTATGATGCAATATCACAGTTTATTGGCAGACAAAAGCAGGTGCCGCCAATGTATTCGGCTCTAAAGGTCAATGGGAAAAAGCTCTATGAGCTTGCCAGGGAGGGCAAGGTTATAGAGAGAAAAGCTAGGGATATCGAGGTGTTTGATATCAAGGTTGAAAGCATTGATTTGCCTGAGGTTACGATGACGGTGCACTGTTCAAAGGGCACATATATCAGGACGCTGTGCAATGACATCGGAGAGAGGCTGGGCTGCCATGGCTGTATGAAGTCACTGCTTAGAGTAAGGGTAGCAGGCTTTGACTTAGAGCATGCACTTACACTTTCGCAGATTCAGTCAAAGGTGGACGAAGGCTGCTTTGATATGGTGATGCCTGTTGACGGAGTATTCGAAAATCTGCCGGCAGTGCATACTGCTTCAGATGCTGATAAGCTTGTCAGAAATGGAAATAAAATTCCGGCAGTGCTTACGGATTATTTAAAACACAGTGCTGACTCTGATATAAGATACAGAGTATACAATCATGAGGGCATATTTGTCGGTGTGTATTCGTATCTTGATGAGACCGGTGAGTTTAAGCCGGTTAAGATTTTTATGGAATAGAATAGTATACAGATATTATGGAATATATAAGCAAAACTCTGGATTTTCATGTCAAGGAGCCGTCCGTCATCTCGTTTGGAAAGTTTGACGGGCTTCACCGAGGACATGAATTTCTGATGGAAAAGCAAATTGAACAGAGCAATCTGCATGGCTACAAGCGCATCATATTTACGTTTGACATTCCTCCCAAATCGGAGGTACTTGGCGTTGAGTCAAAGGTTATAATCACAAACGATGAAAAAGAGTATGTGTTTGAAAAATCAGGTATTGACTATCTGATAGAGTGTCCGTTTGTGCCACAGGTGATGACGATGGAGGCGGATGCGTTTGTCAGATGGATAGTTAAAAGTCTTAATGTCAAGTGTATCATTGTCGGAGATGATTTCCGTTTCGGGCACAACAGGGCAGGAGACCATCGGCTGCTTTCTGCGATGGCAGGAGAGCTTGGATACGATCTTATTGTGGTGGACAAGATAAAGGATGGAGACAGGGATATAAGCAGTACCTATATCCGCGAGGAGATTGCGGCAGGACATATTAAAAAGGCGAATGAACTGCTGGGATATCCCTTTTTCATAAAAGGAAGAGTAGTGCATGGCAGAGCACTGGGCAGGACTATTGGCATTCCGACGGTCAACCTTTCAGTGCCGCACGATAAGCTGCTTCCACCAAAGGGAGTGTATATGTCAAGAGTTCTTGTCAAGGACAACTGGTACCTTGGTGTAACCAATATAGGATGCAAGCCTACTATAGAGGGCAAAAATCCAATCGGTGCAGAGACATATATCATAGATTTTGGGCAGGATGTTTACGGACAGGATATCATGGTAGAGCTTCATAAGTTCGTAAGACCTGAGATGAAGTTTGATTCAATAGAAGCGTTAAAGAGCCAGATGAGTGCAGATATCAATTATACAATCAATTATGCAGGCAGTCACACATTCTAGTGTGGCTGTTTTTTTGCGAAATTACCCAAAATAACGAAAAAATGACAAATATTACGGAAATATTACGGAGAAATATTGACATTTTAACAATTTGTGATATACTCGTAAACATGGGATTATGGATAGCATGAACTGGAGGCTATATGAAAAATAAATTAAAATTAGGACAGGCAGCAGGCGTTGTAGCGTTTGCTATTATTATAGGTGCTGTATCTATGAGTTCAAGCAGCACAGTAGATGCCAGAACATCATTAAAGGAAAATAGAACAGTCAATGCGGGGGTGGCTCTTGGTCTGACAGAGGCGGCAGATGCCACAGAGCTTCTCACAGCAGGGGTTACATCGGCTCTTACTTATTATGGAGCTGACGTATCGGTAGCGCAAAACGACAGCAATGTTGTTACTGCATCTGCTCAGGGTGCACAGGTTGGCAATACTGCACAGGAGACAGAACAGGCAAATGAGGCATCCCAGACACCGACTGCCGCACAGACCTGTGGTTATACAAATCTTGGTATGTCGGTTATAAGCAGTGGAAACTTAAATATCAGACAGGAAGCTTCGACAGACAGCGAGGTAATAGGAATACTTACCAATCACAATGCCTGTGAGCTTCTTGAGGATGCCGGAGAATGGTACAAGGTCACATCAGGCAAGGTGACAGGATATGTAAACAAGCAGTATCTTGTGACAGGAGATGAGGCAGAGGCTATTGCAGAACAGGAGATTAAGACGGTTGCCACAGTAAATACGGAAACACTGAATGTGCGTGCAGAGAAGTCAACAGAGGCTGCGGTGCTTTCGCAGGTTGGAAATTCAGAGGCATTCACGGTTAATTCTGTCGCTGACGGCTGGGTTGAGATAAGTGTGGATGATTCGGTAGGATATATATCACAGGATTATGTGACACTGGCACAGGCACTTCCTACAGCAAAGACAATTGAGCAGGTGAAGTATGGTGACGGCGTATCAGATGTAAGGGCATCTGTTGTATCGTATGCGTTACAGTTTGTCGGAAACAGATATGTGTGGGGTGGTACAAGCCTTGAGAAGGGAATTGACTGCTCAGGCTTCACAATGAGAATTCTTGAAAAGTATGGAATCTCATTACCGCATTCATCAAGAGCACAGCCTTCATACGGCACAAAAATCAGTGCATCTGAAGCAAAGCCGGGAGATTTATTCTTCTATGGAAGTGGAAGGAGTATCTCACATGTTGCAATTTATATCGGAAACGGACAGATTGTACATGCCAGCAACAAGCGTGATGGAATCAAGGTTTCAAATGCATATTACAGAAATCCGATTTGTGTCGCAAGATATTTGCCGGATTAATAAAAAAACAGTTTACAACAAATGCTTACTATGCTATACTGCATAAGTGTGGTTTTGCCCATGTTCGGTAGTTGGACACTCCGACCTATTGCTGAGCATCATACAGTTATCAGGGCGCATTATAATATAAGGAGGATCAACAATGATCGCAAAGGAAAAGAAACAGGCTATTATCGCAGAGTACGGTAGAACACCAAATGACACAGGTTCACCAGAGGTTCAGATTGCAATTCTTTCAGCAAGAATCGCAGAGTTAACTGAGCATTTCAAACAGAACCCAAAGGATCATCACTCAAGAAGAGGAATGTTAAAGATGATCGGTCAGAGACGTGGATTACTTGCATACCTTAAGGAGATTGATATCGAGAGATATCGTTCACTTATCGAGCGTTTAGGACTCAGAAAATAGTATTTTCTTTAGAGCGGAGTAATTATTATTCCGCTCTATTATTGTTTTTATTATTGTTTTTTGAAAAGCAGAAGTAAGCCGAGACCACTAAAGAGTGCATGAGCATACATGTATTGTTTAGTAGTTTCGGAAGAGGAATACACTTCTGCAAAAGAATTTTTAAGGAGAATTAATATGTACAAAAGTTATTCAATGGAACTTGCCGGCAGGACTCTTACTGTAGATATCGGAAGAGTAGCAGCTCAGGCAAACGGAGCTGTTTTTATCAAGTATGGTGATACAACAGTCCTTTCAACAGCTACAGCATCTGACAAGCCACGTGACGGTGTGGATTTCTTCCCACTCAGCGTTGAGTTCGAGGAGAAGATGTACTCTGTAGGAAAAATTCCAGGTGGTTTTAACAAGCGTGAGGGAAAGGCATCTGAGAACGCCATCCTTACAGATCGTGTAATTGACCGTCCTATGAGACCTCTTTTCCCAAAGGATTACAGAAATGATGTTACATTAAACAACCTTGTCATGTCAGTGGATCCTGAGTGCCGTCCTGAGATAGTTGCAATGATCGGTACAGCTCTTGCTGTTCATATATCAGATATTCCGTTTGACGGACCATGTGCCATGACACAGATGGGACTTGTTGATGGAGAGTTTATCGTAAACCCTTCACAGAAGCAGTGGGATGAGGGCGATTTACAGCTCACAGTTGCTTCTACAAAGGAAAAGGTCATCATGATTGAAGCAGGAGCCAATGAGATTCCTGAGGATCAGATGATTGAGGCAATCTACAAGTGCCACGATATCAACCAGACAGTTATCGCATTCATGGATCAGATCCGTGATGAGATTGGCAAGCCAAAGCATGAGTATGAGAGCTGTGCTATTCCGGAGCAGATGTTTGAGGATATCAAGAAAATTGTTACTCCTGAGCAGATGGAGGAGGCAGTATTCACAGATGAGAAGCAGAAGCGTGAGGAAAATATAAGAGCTATCACAGAGCAGTTAGAGGAAGCATTCGCTGACAATGAGGAGTACCTTGCAGTACTTGGTGAGGCTATTTACCAGTATCAGAAGAAGACAGTCAGAAAGATGATTTTAAAGGATCATAAGCGTCCGGACGGCCGTGCAATCAACCAGATCAGACCACTCGCAGCAGAGGTTGATTTGATTCCTAGAGTTCACGGCTCTGCAATGTTTACCCGTGGACAGACACAGATTTGTGATGTTGTAACGCTTGCTCCTTTATCAGAGATTCAGAAAATCGACGGACTTGATGCAAATATCACAACAAAGAGATATATGCATCACTATAACTTCCCTGCATACTCTGTAGGAGAGACAAAGGTATCACGTGGACCGGGACGTCGTGAGATTGGACACGGAGCACTTGCTGAGAAGGCACTTGTTCCTGTACTTCCAAGCATTGAGGAGTTCCCATATACTATCCGTGCCGTATCTGAGACATTTGAGTCAAACGGCTCTACATCAATGGCTTCAACATGTGCATCATGTATGTCACTTATGGCTGCAGGTGTTCCGATTAAGGCTATGGTTGCCGGAATCTCATGCGGACTTGTAACAGGCGATACAGATGATGATTTCCTTGTACTTACAGATATCCAGGGGCTTGAGGATTTCTTCGGAGATATGGATTTCAAGGTAACAGGTACACATAAGGGTATTACAGCTATCCAGATGGATATCAAGATTCACGGACTTACAAGACCTATCGTTGAGG
>ENA-OOXC01001724-OOXC01001724.1-human-gut-metagenome-genome-assembly--contig:-NODE-1724-length-12075-cov-1.688686_pt1 | contig 12075 bp, 6 predicted proteins | sample MGYA00241578_ERZ501325 | MGnify/ENA primary metagenome ERZ501325 (study PRJEB25962, sample SAMEA2042737) | human gut metagenome | biome: human gut; feature: human-associated habitat; material: faeces...
TCTGAGTCTTGTATATAGCTAGCGGTAATGGAACGGGAGATATTGCTTCGTTGTTGCAGGATATCGTAGATCTTGAAACGGAGCGTCCCTTGGTTATTCTTTAAGAAAGACTTGGAGGCTGAGGCATTCCATAGGACTTCGTTCTGTTTGAATCCGTCCCCGTAGCCAGAGTTGGTAGACCAGTTCACGTCACTCTCTATCTTGAAATTGAGGGGCAGATAGATTGTCGTGTAACCGCCGTAATTGAAGGTGTTTTGGTTATTTTCCTTTTGCAGGGAGTTGCTGGTGGCATTGTAACGAATATTCCCGTTTACGCCCAGATCCAGATAAGAGGAGCGGAAGTCGATACCACCACGTTCGGACAATATGAGATTCCGGTTCGTATTCTTCTCCTCGTTGATATATCCGTTGCTATTAGCGAACGAGGCCATTGTCATGGAGTTGATGGAGAATTTCTTATTCTTCAAGGGGGTATTCAACATCATACGGACGTTGCCACTATAGTTGCCATTTACGTTTTTGTAAGTGGTGGTCTTTACACCTGTCTCTTGGTTATAAGAGGTATAACTTACGATATCGTTGATGATATAACTACCGTTTGCCATGATCATAAAGGCCCGTTGTTTCTCCGGTGTGAACTGTTGGAAACGAATAAATACGTTGTTCGTATAGCGGGGATTCAAATCCGGGTTACCGATCGTGATATTCGTCGGGTCCGAGATATCCGCTACCGGTTGTAATTGAGTCATGCTCGGTTGGCTGGTACGGCCATTATACATGATACGAAGATTCGTACGCTTATCGAACATATAGTTGAATTGAGCCATCGGGGAGAGGTTGACCACCTTACGGGTTATCTTGGATAAGGTCGTGTCGCCAACGAAATTCTCGCTGCTGGAATAGGATGGGTCCAGATTCAAGCCGATCGTGTAGTTGAACTTTGCCCGTTGAGACTTGAAGCTCAAGCTGGCCCGCTGGCTGATAAAGTTATTGCGATAGCTTTGGCTGTAGGCGGAATCTAATACATTATATATACCATCAGCGTCTTGGTTGTAAACATTCTTCAAGGCTTCTTGTTTCCGTTGGCTGATGCTATAAGTGGCTTGGATGAAATTATTATGCCCGATCGGTTCTACCCACGATACGTAGGCCCGGTAATTGAAACCTTTGTTGTCGTAACGTGAGCGCTGGTCGATAATGCTATTCTTCAAGGCATCAGTCTGGTTGAAATAAACGATGTCGGAACGGTTCATGCCGTCACTGTACGAATCGCTATTGCCTCCAGAAAGGGTGGCGCTGAACACACGTCCTTTGTTATTCAGCTTACGGCTGAAATCGATGCTGGCATTTAGGTTGTACCCGTTACTTTCCGAGTAATTACTGGATTTGTTGGTATTGACCGTATCCCGTTCGTTATCCAAGGTGGTAGCATCACTGAAATTGTCGTTCATGCTGTGGCTGAAGCTGAAACTCGGGCGGAAGATAAGTTGAGTCATCGTATCCGGTTTCCATTCCAAGCGAAAGTCTACGCCAAAGTTATCGCTCTTCGTACGGCTCATCGCCTCGCTATTATCATAGGAGGAACTATCTCCGGGAAGGATATTCTGCCGATCACTCTTGCTGCGAGCGTCATTGTCGGAATGGGAATAACGAGTATTTCCCCCAAGAGTTAGTTTATCCGGCTTGAATTCCTTGCTGAAGTTCAAACCTGCGTTTCCGGAAGAGGTGATACCGCTACCCGCTCCGAAACCTCCTCGTCGGCCTCCACCGCCTCCCATACCGGAGAACATTGTTGAGGCTAGATCGGAAAAGCCCATATTATTCGTGTTATTCGCTCCCCCCATGAACGTGATCTGGTCATTATTCACGAAACGATTGACCATGGCGTTGCCTTCATACCGATCTTTACTTCCGTATCCACCATATGCGTTGCCAAACCAACCTTGCTTCATGCCGGGTTTCACGGTTAGGTTGATGACGGTCTCTTCCTCTCCATCGTCGAAGCCGGTCATTTGGGCCATATCGCTTTTCTTATCAAGTACCTGTAATTTATCGATCATCTTGGCTGGAAGATTCTTGGAGGCCACTTTCGGGTCATCGGAGAAGAACTCCTTTCCGTCCACCATTACCTTTTTCACCTCTTTTCCATTGACGGTGATCTTGCCTTCGCTATCTACCTCCACACCGGGCATCTTTTTCAATAAATCCTCCAAAACGGAGCCTTCGGTTACTTTATAAGAATCCGCATTGTATTCCACAGTGTCGTTGCGAACGGTAACCTCGGGTGCCTTACCTATAACTACGGCTTCTCCCAACTCGATCGCTCCGTCGCTTAATTCAAGTTTACCTACGTTTACGGGATTTTTCTTTCCGGTGATTTGCAAGGGTTGGTACAATGGATCGTATCCGATGAATGTGATGTGTAGTAAATAACTTCCTTTCTTTACGTTTTTCAAGGTAAAACTACCATTACGGGCGCTCACCACACCTCGTACCATGGCACTGTCTTTTACGTTCAGCAATCGTACCGTTGCTTGCTCGATGGGGGTATCACTACCTTGCTCAACGACAGATCCGGTAACATTAACACCGCTTTGCTGTGCGAAAGCCATCGGTGAAAAAAGGATCATCAACAACATCAAAAGGCACTTTCCCGATTTCATAACTATATGGATTACATTGTTTACAATTACGAAAAGATAGACATGGTTCATTCAAAATAGTTTAATATAACTTTTATGGATTTGATATTATTAACAATCGTGCAGGCCTTTGGATTTATGGAGAGTATTCTTAGAACAAGAACATTATAAAAGGTAAATAGTCCTTCAACTTAACTCGCAATATTTTCAAGGATTGTGTAATCCGGTATTCCACGGTTTTTATAGAAACCCCTAAGGCCTCTGCGATTTGGAGATTAGATTGTTCTCCGAATCGGCTAAGTTTAAATGTCTCCCGGTAATTCTCAGGCAATTCTTCGATTGCTTTCGTGATATTCTCTGTAAGCTCGTTTACGAAATAGGTATCAGGATTCTCAAATTGATCTTTAATCTTATCATAAATCAGGCTATGTACTCGCTCATGATACAATTGCCTTTTGATCGCATTGAGGCAACGATGCTTAACAGCCATAAAAAGATAGGATTTCAAGGATATCTCTACAAATAAGGAATTTCGGTTTTCCCATATAAATAACATTAGCTCCTGAATAAGTTCTTCGGCATCCTCATCAGAAACATATTGGGAAGCATATTCGCATAGTGGCGAATAAAATTTGATAAACATCTGTTTAAAAGCGTCTTTACTTCCTAATTGTATTTGTTCAATTAAAGTAGAATCATCCATAGCACCTTCTTCATCCTTTCTTTTCTGTAAGCAAAGATATATTTTATCTTGGATATTCAAGGTTAAAATTAGGGTAACCACATCGAAATATCACTTTTAGGACATCCTTATCACAAGATATACTTACTTTACCGATGAAGTACTACTTACTTTACTGATGAAGTATATATCCTATGGAAAAGTAGGTAAGTCTAAAGTCTTCCGTAAAAAAATGCTTTTTAGTTAAGGGTGTGTTCGTTCAGGATTGTCTTAGTTATAGAAACAGATAAGAATGAAAACTGAAAATAGACATATTAATATCCAAGAGCCGGAAGGTATGATGCTTTTACGGTATATAAAGGACACAGCTTCCAATGAGGAAAAATCTTATATTGAAGCTTGGCTGGAAGCGGATGAAAATAATAAGAGGATCTTATTACAGACCGCCCGTATATATTATGCGAACAATGCGATGGAACGGATCGCTAGCCGAAATCCATTGATTGCCTACGAAAAGCTGGAACAACGATTAGCAAAACGGACCCGTTTATATTGGCTGAAGAGGTTCTCTGCTGCTGCGGCTTGTATAATTGCTATCATTGGGCTATCAACCTTATTTTCCCATAGAAAGGTTGATTCTGAATTTGGAGATCCTCAAATTATAACACTTCAGGCAAATGCGGGAGTCCGTACACGCTTTAATTTACCGGATGGTACTGTTGTTTATCTAAATTCGGGTAGTGTTTTATCCTATCCGATGTCTTATGACCAAAAAGAAAGAAAAGTATGTTTATCAGGAGAAGCCTATTTTAAAGTCACTCACAACGAAAAACAACCTTTTATTGTCAGTACTTCAGGAGATCAGCATAGGGTTAGAGTTTTAGGCACGGAGTTTAATATACAAGCTTATGGGGATGAGAATATAATTTCGACTACTTTAGTGACGGGCTCCGTAAATCTCGAGGTGAAGAATAAATCAGGGAATGTGAGTCATAGGACGTTACTACCATCCGAAAAAGCGATTTGCAACTTGGATAAAGAAGAAATTTCTGTGATGAAAATAAATACGATCTATGAAACCGCATGGATGGATGGCAAACTGATGTTCAAGGATACGCCTTTACCTGAGGCTTTGAAAAAATTGTCATATTACTATAATGTTGAATTTGTGATTCAGGATGCGGAGATTAAAAGCTATTGTTTAACCGGTATTTTAGATAATAGGCTGCTATCTCAGACACTAGACTATTTGAGAATATCTTCAAATATTGATTATCGTATAGAAGATATGAAGACAGATGATAGCAAAGGTACTAACCGTACTCGGGTTATACTTTGGAAAGGAAAATAAAGAAAAATGTATAATAATTAAATAATATGGCCTATGGAATAAAAGAACAAGAATGTAGACTTGATCTATCTAAAAAACATACGGGAAAATGTTACCAGCATCTTCCCATATGAAACAATTTGATAGAGGTCTTTAAACCGACTAAGAAATTTATTTTTTAATCTTAAATCAATTACAAAAATATGATGAATAATTTATATTTCCAACTTGATGGAGATAAATCAGCGTTTGTCAGGTTGGTATCTAAAATATCAAGAATTATGAAGTTGACCTTATTTCTTGTATGTTTATCAATTAGTATGTCATTTGCTATGACAACAAATGCTCAAAGCACCTCACTTTCTTTTAAAGCGACAGATCAATCTATAAAAGAAGTTTTGGAACTGATTGAAAGTCAAACCGATTTTCACTTCTTTTATAATAGTAAATTAGTTGATATCAATCAAGTAATATCTGTTGATATAAAGGATAAAGACGTGTTCACTACATTAGATCATATATTTAAGAATTCGAATATACGATATAAAATAGTAGGAAAAGATGTGATTCTATCAGTAAAAGGCAGTAAGTCTGATCAAGATGAAAAGACAGTAACAGGTACTGTTGTTGATGAGGCGGGGGAGCCTATTATTGGTGCAAATATTGTAGAGAAGGGTAAAGCAAATGGAACTATGTCTGATTTGAATGGTCATTTCTCTATTGTAGTGTCTTCCGATGCGGTACTCCAGATTTCTTATATTGGATTTTCTCTTCATGAAGAAGCCGTGAAAAATAAAAATGTACTTCAGGTCATTATGAAAGAGGATACACAAAAATTAGATGAGGTTGTTGTTGTTGGTTATGGCTCAGTTGACAAAAAAGAGTTGACTTCTGCTGTAACCGCTGTTTCTAGTAAAGACTTTTTACAAGGAGCATTTACAAGTCCGTTGTCAATGATCGATGGAAAAGTATCAGGCGTTAATGTCTCGAATGCGGCAGCGGCAGATCCTAACTCTTCTCCTAATATCCAGATGCGAGGTGCTTCTTCCATAGAGGCAGGGAATTCGCCATTGGTTATTATAGACGGAATGCCGGGTGCAGATTTAAGAAGTGTCGCTAACCAAGATATTGAATCAATTACAATATTGAAAGATGGTTCGGCTGCAGCGATTTATGGTTCACGTGCGGCGAATGGAGTTATTTTGGTGCAAACAAAAAAGGGAAAGGCTGGAAAAGTTTCTATATCTTATGATGGCTATATCGATCATGATATGGTAGCTAATCAACCAAAAGTACTTTCTGTAGATGAGTTTCTTGCGCATGAAAGAGATGTAGATTTTGGTCATCGGGTGGATTGGTATGACAAATTGTTGAATAAGAGTAATCTGGGTCAAAGTCATTATTTAGCTGTTTCAGGAGGAAGTGAAAATTTGACCTTTAGAGCTTCTGCCAATTATAAGAAGAAAGATGGCTTGGATATAGCGTCTTCTAGAAAAGAGTATGGAGTTAGAATGGGATTCACCGCAAAGACATTAGAAGGTCTGTTAGAGATTCAAGGAAACTTGTCCACGCGAGTTATCAATGAGGAATATGTGGATTATGGCGTATTTCAGCAAGCGGTAAAATTGAATCCGACTCATCCATTGATGGATGAAAAAGATCCTTCTAAATATAGTACTCTGTATGGGTTTGATACCTATAATCCTGTAGGATGGTTGAAAGACAAGGAGGATGGAGGTGATAGACAGTTTTCCCTTGCTGATTTTAAAATGAAACTAAATATTTTACCGACGCTAAATACTGAATTATCTCTAGCTAGACAGGGGCAAGAGTATTTTAAGCGTATATATGTTAATTCAAATCATAAGGAATCTATAGATAATATGCGTTCCGGACGAGGAACTCTGCAGGAAGAAAATTATACGGATTATACATTGGAATGGATCGGTAATTATTTTACGACAATTGACAAGCATACAATTAAATTAATGGCTGGATATTCGTATCAAGAGTTTAATCATCGTAGTTTTTCTTCAGAGAATGCAAATTTTCCTTCGGATGCGATGTCCTATAACAATCTGGAAGCTGGAGATTGGAATATGGCAGCAGGTCGTTTAGGGGTATCTTCGTTGAAAGAAAAAGAAAAGACAATAGGTTTTCCTGCGCGATTGATTTATAACTATGATGATACTTACTATTTGACGGCTTCTGTTAGATATGAAGGAAATAGTAAATTTGGGGCAAATCATAAATGGGGATGGTTCCCTGCAGCCTCTGCAGCATGGCGAATGTCAAGTTTGCCTGCTATTAAAAATATTGAGGCCATCAATGATTTAAAACTCCGTTTTTCATATGGAGTTACAGGACGCTCTGGTTTCCCAAAGTATTCAGCGTTGGCTCGTTATGAGCAAGGTGGGTATTGGCTAGACGATAATGGACAATGGACCCAAGCGTGGGGACCTACGAATAATCCTAATCCTGATTTACATTGGGAAAAGCAGATATCTTATAACTTGGGTGTGGATTTTTCTCTTTTAAAGAATAAGTTATCAGGTAGTTTGGATGCCTATGTAAAACAAGGTAAAGAAGTAATTTCTAATTATGACGCTCCACTACCCCCTTTTATGTTTGATCAGATATTTACAAATGTAGCTTCTACTAGTTCAAAAGGTTTGGAACTGACTTTAAATTGGGATGTTGTAAACATGAAAGATTTTAGTTATTCGACTAATCTAGTTGCTTCTTTTACGAAATCTAAACTGGATAAATTCTCGAATGGTACATATCAGAAAGGATATATGGATCGATATTTACTGCCAGCTCCCGGAAATCCCGGCTATGCCCAACGCTTACAAGACGGAGTGGAAATTGGTTCTTTTTATGGCTTAAGATATGCGGGAGTTGATGATAATGGCAATATGTTGGTTTGGAAAGACGCTAAAATTGGAGGAGAAAAAATACTCGCTAATGGTGAAGCTAGTGATACAGACAAAGATTATATTGGCCATGGAACACCTAGATATTCTTTGTCTTGGGGGAATACATTTCGATATAAAGGATTTGATTTAAGTCTATATTTCCAAGGGCGCTTTGACTATCAAATATTGAATATGTATCAAATGTATTATGGATTAGTTGCTGAACCGGGTATGAATTTATTGGAAGATGCTTATGGAAAGAATGGGCATATTAAGTCTGGAAAAGTGATGTGTGATTATTTTTTGGAGGATGGAGATTATTTTAGGTTGGATAACATAACTTTAGGATGGACTCCAAAATTAGATACAAAGTGGATTAGCAATTTACGGGTATATGCGACAGTTAAAAATGCGTTTACTATTACGAAATATTCAGTAATGGATCCGACATCTGTGGATATAAATGGTCTAGAACCAGGTATTAGCGGTCTAAATGTGTATCCTATTGCCAGATCATTCACATTTGGAATTCAAATTTCATATTAATCTTAATTTCATTTATTATGAAGAAGTTTAAATATATAATAGTTCTTTTCGTGATGGGATTAATCTCATTTTCTTGTACAGATTTAGATGAAGAGATTTTTAGTGAGATTACAACGGATAACTATTATCAAAATAGTAATAATATTTATGCGGCGTTGGTGAATAACTATGCTAAGGCTTTTAGTACGGGTTGGTCTGATGCTCGATACTTTTTACAGGAAGTTACTGCCGACCAGTTAATGATTCCGACAAGAGGAAAACATGGTTATAATGGTGGGGAGTATGTTCGTTTGCATGAGCATAAATGGACTGTGGAGGAGAATTTCGTATATAATGGTTGGGCTGCTCCTTTTCAAGGTATAGCATTATGTAATAATACATTGTCTGATTTTGAAAATCTAGATTTCTCTACGTTTAAATTGACGGAAGAAACGAAAAATGAATATATAGCCGAATTAAGAGCTCTTCGGGTTTGGAATTATATGTTTTTAATAGATTTCTTTAGGCATGTACCAATTGTTACAGATATAGAAGAAGTGAAGGCCCAATCTACACCCCTAGAAGTATTTAACTTTATGGAGTCAGAGCTTTTAGCTATATTACCGGACTTACCTAAAAATAGGGGGGTATCTAGGTTTGATCAAGCAGGAGTAGCTTCTATACTTGTCCGTTTATACTTGAATGCGGAAAAATGGATAGGTATCTCAAAATATGATGAATGTGAGCAAATGGCTCAGGCTATATTAGATGGAAAATATGGAGAATATAGTATTGACCCTGATTATAGAGGCCCGTTCCGCTCGGGGATAAACGGTTATAGATCTAAAGAGAATATTATGGAATTTGCGATTAAGAAAAATTATTTTGAGGCATCTTGGCTATATAATATGTGGATGCACTATCAAGATCGTTATTCCTTGGATAATGACTGGCAAGGTTGGAATGGAGGTAATTTAGCACCGTCTCGGGACTTATATGGAAATTTGTACCAAGATAAATTAGGTATGCCGTTTGAAAAATTCCCGGATGAAGATATCCGAAAGAAAGCTTTTAGAGTTATTTCAAATGATGGAGATTATGAGGGCTTTTTCTTGATGGGAACTCAATATAAATTTGATTATGAAAAAGGGTATGGATTTACAGATGAAGTAATAACTGGTACGGAAGAATATAATGGTAAACCTCTAGTTTATGTGGATTGGACGCTTTTCGGAGGGAGAGACTGGTTTAGCCAAAGGCTCTCATGTAATTTACGGAGAAGAGAATACGGGATATCGTTTGATAAAATTCCCTTGGTTACCTCAATCGAAAGATTTGTTCCAAATGAACTCTATTCCAGAGATCAGATTGGCAGAGATTTATTATTCGTTAGCTGAATGTAAATATAGATCAGGGGATAAGATAGGGGCTGCTCGGTTGCTGGATGCGGTTAGGAAACGTTATTATAAAGCGGAAGATTGGTCTAAATTTAGTTACGAATCTAATATCTCGAAATTAACTGATGATGAATTTGTCGATGAATTAGGTCGTGAGTTCATAGGAGAGCGTCATCGTCGTATTGATTTAATACGATGGAATCGTTTTAGTGAAGGTGCGTGGTGGGATAAAACTCCGGATGCGACGAATCAAGACGTATTTCCGATCCCTTATCGTGCTTTGAATGCGAATCCTTTGTTAAAACAAACAACAGCTGGCTTTTAATAAATAGAATCGATATATGAAACAGTTTATAAATGTAAAAAGAGTATTTACCGTATTGATTATACTTTTGTTATTAATATCGTGTAGGGTCGAAACTGATTATAGACCATTATTTGACAAAGATTTATCAAATGCTGATTATGATAGTTCGGTTTGGACCTTTAAAAATGGCATACTTACTGCCACTGCCGATCAATCTATTTGGACGAAGGTGCAGTATGAAAATTTTATCTTGGATTTAGAATTCAAGACAGATGTGAATACAAATAGTGGGGTTGTGATTTATTGTACGGATAAGGGTAATTGGATCCCATCTTCCATTGAGATTCAAATAGCGGATGATCATCATCCTGAATGGCAATCATATCCAGAATATTGGCGTTGTGGTTCTATTTATGGACATAAAGGAGCAAATGAACAATTGGTCGTGAAGAAACCGGGAGAATGGAACCGCATGATTGTCACTGCTAAAGGTCAGCAGATAGATATCGAATTGAATGGGAAACATATTGTTTCGGCTAATTTAGCAGATTGGACTTCTGGAACAACAAATCCAGATGGAACAGAGATTCCGGAATGGCTACCAATCCCGTATGCGAATATGCCAACAAAAGGTTATATTGGTTTGCAAGGGAAACATGGAGAATCTAATATTTGGTTTAGGAATATTCAACTGAAACAACTTTAAAATCATCATTATTATGAGACATATATCAAGAAGAGATTTTTTGAAGACAGGAGCTTTAGCAGCAGGTTTAACGATCGTACCAAATTCTGTTTTAGGTAAAACGCATGGGTTTACTTCACCAAGTGATAAATTGAATATTGCTGGAGTTGGTGTCGGGGGAATGGGCCGTGGTAATTTACGGAATATGAGTACAGAGAATATTGTGGCTTTATGTGATGTAGATTGGAGATATGCAGAGAAGACTTTCAATGATTATCCAAAAGCAAAAAAATTTAAAGATTGGCGTGTTATGTTCGATGAGTTCGGAAAATCAATTGATGCGATATTGGTTGCTACTCCAGACCATACACATGCGGGAGTTACTGCTCATGCTATTACATTAGGGAAGCATTGTTATACTCAAAAACCTTTAACCCATTCTGTCTATGAATCTCGTTTACTAGCAAAACTCGCTAAAAAATATAAAGTAGCGACACAAATGGGTAATCAAGGAAATTCTTTTGATTGGTGTCGTCAAATAACAGAGTGGATTCAATCCGGTGTTATTGGGGAAGTATATGAAGTTCATTGTTGGACAGATCGTCCAATTTGGCCTCAAGGATTGATGCAACCTAGCGATAATCTGAAATGCCCGAAGACTCTTGATTGGGATTTGTTTATTGGGCCAGCGCAAAAAAGACCATATAATCCAGTTTATACGCCTTGGAATTGGCGAGGATGGTGGGATTTTGGAACGGGTGCTTTAGGAGATATGGCTTGCCATATTATGGACCCACTTTATTGGGCACTTGATTTGAAGTATCCGATAAGTGTGATAGGTAGTTCAACCTTGAGCAATTTATATTCGCCACCTCATGCACAAGTTGTAACTTATACGTTTCCAGCTCGTCCCCCAAAAGGAAACACAAAAATGCCCGAGGTTAAGGTATATTGGTATGATGGAGGTTTAATGCCTCCTCGTCCAGAGGAATTAAAAGATGGACAAATGATGGGAGATGAAAATGGTGGTATTATTTTTATTGGGACAAAAGGGAAAATCATGACTGGCTGTTATGGAATGAATCCAACTTTATTGCCCGTATCTGATATGGAACATTTTAATCAACCTAAGCCTTCAATACCAAGAGTTAAAGGTGGTAATGGCAATATTTGGGCTACGAATGCCCATGAGCAAGATTGGATTCGTGCTTGTAAAGAATCTCCAGAAAACCGAGTAGAATCATCTTCAAATTTCCAATTCTCCGGACCTTTTAATGAAATGGTAGTAATGGGAGTTCTTGCGGTACGTCTTTCTGGTCTTCATGGACTACATAGAGAATTGTTATGGGATGGAGAGAATATGAAATTTACCAATATATCTCCTACTGACACAATTAAGATTGTAACAGTTGATGATTTTAAAGTTGTTGATGGTGATCCTCGTTTTGATCGTCGTTTTGCGGACTTTAATGCTCTTGATGTTGCGAATGAGTGGATTAAGCATACTTATAATAATGGTTTTAGTTTACCTAGTATGCCATTCTGAGAACATAGAAAGGTCGTGAACTACTGTTGGATGTCATTTAGTT
>ENA-OOXC01001742-OOXC01001742.1-human-gut-metagenome-genome-assembly--contig:-NODE-1742-length-11987-cov-6.729970_pt1 | contig 11987 bp, 11 predicted proteins | sample MGYA00241578_ERZ501325 | MGnify/ENA primary metagenome ERZ501325 (study PRJEB25962, sample SAMEA2042737) | human gut metagenome | biome: human gut; feature: human-associated habitat; material: faeces...
TGATGGAGTTCAGTACAATATAATCACATGGCTCTTGTATGCAAATCACATTGTCTCCTCGCTTCTCCAAAGTCTTGTACGACAGAAAGTCCATAAACCCCTCGAAGATGCAGCATCTGTCCTGCACTCCAACTTGCTGTGAATGTATCAAGGATATGTCTTTCTCACCCAAACAACCTTTATAATATGGGTTACGCAGTTCATAACCATCCCTGATATTCGGAAAGGCTATGCCGAAATACCGCTTGCCCTTGAACGTGTACCAAATCTCCTTGCAATAGTATTTTCCTATGTCCGCATCCACATGGCGTGAACGCAGATACGACATAAGCACAGGGTAGGACAAGTCTTGGATATGTACCTTGTCCATCTTGCCTGTCTCTACTTGTGTCTGTATGGAAGGTTTTGCCATTGTGGGCTTTGGATTGTTCATGTCCGCTGCTATATGCTGCAATGCTGTACCCACATCATCCGTATTGTAGAGAAGTTGAGCAAGAGCAATGATATTACCACCTTTACCAAGAGCAAAGTCATACCATTGGTTTCGGCTGAAGTTCACCTTGAACGATGGCTTTGTCTCCGCATGCAATGGCGACAGATAATAAGAGGTGGACTTGCTGCATCGTTTGGGCTGATGTCCCAATGCGCTCAGATAGTCCGTGAGTTTGATTTCCTTTGCTTGTTGTATGTTCATCTTTCATTCATTTTTTGTTCATTCGTGCGCTTATTATATATACACCAGAGTGAATGAACGGTTTTGTGAAGTCATTTTGTCGTATGGCTATGTTGTTATATATGATGCCACTTCACAAAATCCGTCCGTTCTACTATTATATATACACCGAGGTGAATGAAGTGGTTTTTGAAGTGATTTTCGCTTCATCCTCACTTCTTCACCTCCTGCTCTTCAAGCAGCGGAAGCGAAGGATAATCCTTCACCCTGCAATACTCGTTGTTGCCACACTTCACCACCAGTTTGCTCTTCAACAGAAAGGTCAGCAACTTTGACATCACTGTTCTTCCTCTGGCAAAACCAATAGTTGTATAACCTTTCGTCAATGCGTTTATCACATTCTCATAGCCTGACACCACTTTCTTGCCGAAAGCCATTTCAAGTGCTTTGTCATGCTGCTCATCGGTAATGTCGGCTATTGTCATCTTCGGTTGCTTGGCAGTGGTGGAGTCAACCACATAGTCCTTGGCAATCTCTGGCAACCCCTCCTTGTTGATTTGGAACGCAAAGGGCGCAAAGTCCTTGTCTCGGATGTTGAGCGGTTTTACCTCACTCACATTCGCCATCGAGTTGCTCTTGCTAATCACCAGTACCGTCTCTGCCTTGTTGCTGAGTTCCGTGCCAATGTGACCTCTTACATTGTCATCACCCTTGTTCAAGTGCAGGACGCAATGGATGTGCAGGTCATAACGGCTTGACCACTGCATCAGTTTGTTGATGATATGGACGGACTCGCTCGGATTGTTGATGTCGAGCATCAAGTCCCTTATGCCGTCAATGATGACCAAGCCAAAGCCCTTTTGCGTCTGCAAGGCATATTCTATCAGTCGCAGTCTGAGGTTGGGACTGTATTCTCGCAGTCCGAAGAACACAAGGTTCTCACTGTTCATGTTGTCGGGCAATCCTGCAAGCCGGAGGATGCGCTGCATCACGCTGTGGCAGTGAAAACGGCTCTGCTCCGTATCAACGTAGAGTATTTTACGCTTGTCATCGGGTAGTTTTGCCGTATATTGCAGCACCTTTCCGTTAGCAAGCGAGGCTGCCACCAAAGCGGACACGTTGAACGTCTTTCGGCTCTTCGCCTTGCCTGTGGAGGCACTGAAGTTGCCAAGCGTGGCTATGGTCGAGTTGTCCACCCATATTATCTGTGGCGGTGTCTGGTAGGTCTCGTCCGCATGGATAAGCGATGCCTTCAGCAACTTTTCCAACAAATCTGCATTGTCCGCTGCGCCTTCAAAGAGGCTCATGTCGTTCATTTCTTCCATCGTTATCTGCTCTTCAAGGGTTTGTTCATCACATAGCGTATGGCATCCTGCTCATACACCTCTTTTGTTTTCACAGGGTGCTTCTTGATCCATTCCACCAGTTCTTCCTTGCTGAAATAGATGGTCTTGCCGTTTGGCTTGTAATGGGGAATGGCAAAGGTACGTGTCAGTTTGTAAAGCTGACTCTTTGAAGCGTCAAGGAATACGCTTGCCTCGTCAAGGGTGAGCACGTCTTTTCCTGCAAAGAGCCATTTCTCCAAGCACTTGATGCGGTTCAGCACATCCTCCACTGGTCCAAGCAGCTTGAATGCTTCTTCCATTTGTTGAATGCGCTCGGCAAGTCTCATTGGTGTCATATCTGCCAGTTCTTGTTCTGTCAACTCGTGTTTATCCACGTCTATCGTTGGCGGTAGGATAGTGCCATCCTTTGGTGGATTGTTTGCCTGATTTGTTGTCTGTCCAATCATTGTCGCTATTTTATTTATCGTTACACATAACGAGGTCGCCCTCCATAACCAGGTTTCTGATTACGGAGGGCAAAGGTAAGGGCATTTCTGCCCAATCGGATGAAAGTGCGCTTGACTGTCAACCGACTATCAAGCCAACTGTCAAGGTTTTCATCTGTCAGATGGTGTCCTTGCTGTCATTTTTACCGCAATCTGCTATTTCTTGCACTTTCTTGCGGATAGCCTCATAGATACTGGCGTTGGTACTTTTGGCATCACTGGTTGCTGAGGACAGCTTGGTTGCTGTAAGTGGCTTGTCTGTTGATGAAGACAGGATGAGTTTATGCTTGGCAATGACCGATTGCCATTGCTTGCAAATCAAGTTCTTGCTGCAGAGCATGTCAAAGAAGAATGCCGCACGTCTGTTACTTCTCGCCTTTAGCTGCTTGCAGACTTGGCACGAGAAGAGTTTTCGCATATCCTCTTCCGACACATCGGCTGAGAACAAATGAACCTCATTGGCATGGCGCGCAATGAGGTTCAACTGAGTAGAATCAAAGTAACATTGAAAGTCCTGTTTCGGTTTGGTTTCTTGTGCTGTTTGTAATATTGACGGTGGTTTACCATGGAGATACTGACCGTTTGGAGGCGGCTCCGTGGTGTTGAACTTGTGATGAAGAGCCTTGTAGTCATGATACTCGAAATCCACTTTGGTAAAGAACATGACTACTAAGTCCTCACGTTCTTCAAGAAACTCCTCCATGATGTAGAAGTTCTTCTTGTGCTCGTTCTTTCCTGCCGCATACTGGCAGTCCGTATAGGAATGGCTGTTGAGAAAGTCCTTTTTATAGCGGTGATACAGTTTACCGCATCCTATTACTTCCGTCTGATAGCGCTCATGGGCTTCCTTGAAGAACAGCCACAATTTGTTGGTACCACAAATGCCACCTACACCGTTAGCGAAGGTGCATTCATTGCATTGGGGTAAAAAGAGAGAACGAGGAGTCGTCTCGTCCTTGGTTGTTTGATGTATTGTTATGTTCCATTTTTATTCTTCGAACGCACTGTCCAATAGGGAAACAGCCTCGTCCTTTTTCTTGTTGATGATTTTTGCGTAAATTTGTGTCGTACGCACCTCCGTATGACCGAGAAGTTTGCTTGTTGTGTATAGATCTGCGCCCATGGTCAGCTCCATCGTGGCGAACGTGTGTCTTGAGACATGGTAGGTCACATGTTTGCTGATACCTGCCGCACGGCTCCATTCCGGGATGCAGTCGTAGTTCTTGCTTGGCAGTGTTGGAAACACCTTGTCCTCGTCACTCGCAGATCCACGCTCAGGCATCCAACGAAGGGCTTGCTTGTTGAGAGGAAGATAGAGAGGCTGCTTGGTCTTGTACTGCAATATCTCAACTCGTGTCTTGTCACCCTCGGTGATGATGTTCTTCCACTTCAAACTCTTCACGTCACTGATACGGAGTCCGCAGAAGCATGAAAACAGGAACGCCGCCTTGATATCCTCACGCTTGCAAGGGGTGTCAATCAGTCTCTTCACCTCGTCAACGGTCAGATACTCTCGCTTGGTACCGCCACCTTTCAGAACATCCATGCGAAGACGCAATACGGGATTGTCGTCCATTATATCTTCTTCAATAGCCATGTTGAAGGCTGCTTTGAGGCATTTGAGATAGTTCATCACCGTGGACTTGGACGGATGGGTGTGCTTGTAGGTGATATAGTCGTTCAACAAGAACACCATGAAACCGTTGCAGTATTCCTTGGTCATCTCTGCGAGTGTCACGTTTGGCGAATGTTCTCTCACTGCATTCAGCACGCTGTTCACCCAGTTTCGGGCAGATTGTCTTCCTCGCTCCACTTGTGCGTCACGGAATATCTCCAACCAATCCACAAGTCGCATTTTGATTCTTGACTTGTCTTTGAGCCCTGCGATACCGTTGGTGATGCTCATGATGCGTTGTGCCTTGATGGCATACACCGCTTGCATCGTCTGCTTGTTCTGCTCCTTGGCAGCTGCATCAACCTCTGGAATGAGATAGAGACGCAGGTAGTCATAGGTTCGGCGACCGTTGACATTGATGGATAGATAGACCGACTTGTTGCCGTTGGCAAGTTCCTTGAAGCGGATTCTCACAGGCTCCTTGGTCTTAGAATTTCTCTTGCGCTCAGTCTCTGCAACGGCAATCTCTGTCTTCACCTTCTTAGTGGCAAGATACTCCTTGTATTTGTCCACGTTGGCATCGGGATCTTCTCCATGCGGCTTGTAGCCTCTTCTGCCGACACGCTTCTCAAAGGTTCCGTCCTTCAATGCCTTCATGCGTTCCTTGGCCTTTTTCTCAGCTTCTTTCCAGATTTCCTTGTGTTTCTCCTCGCTATCATCCTTACGAAGGTAAAGACCAACTGACTCATAGGCACGTTGTCCCTTACCATAATATATATCAAGGAAGAGGGAACGGTCTCCATTGCGCATCTTGCGACTACGGACTATCACAGAACTGGAGTATTCCTCAACTTTCTCCACTTGGTTCAGCTCGTCAGAAGGATCCGTGAAAGTTTCTCCATTGACAACCTCTCGCATCTTGCGTTCTTTCAGACGCTCTGCCGTCTCCATAACCAAGGCATTATTCTGCTTGTCAGCTTCGGTAATCTCTGGATTGATATAGAGCTTCAGAAACTCGTACTTGCGCTCACCCTTATAATATATGTCGAAGTAGAGCGACTTGCTGCCGTTGGCAAGGTCCTTGAAACGAAGAGTGACAGCTTCACGCTTGTTGGGTCTGCCTCTATGTTTTTTGATTGTTCCATCTATGGCTCTGTCCTCACCGTCATCGTCAATAAACTTCCATTGGTGTCCTTCTCTGCCAGAAACGGCTCCAACGACTTCGTTTACCTCACTTTCCTTTCCCTTGACACTTTTGCCAGTTTTATCACTGCCGACTTTTTTCTTCTTACTTAAACGTGCGTTCTTCTTGCTTGAAGTTGTTGTAGAAGCAGGATGTTCCAAGGAAGCCTTCACTGTTTCCAACTTTCCCGACAGGATTTCTTGCACTCGTTGGTTCTTGATAGCTTCTGCCTTCTGCAAGGTCTCGGCATTGACTGCCTTAGCCTTGTCATCGTCCTCTGGAAGCAGATAAAGCTTCAAGAACTCATACGACCTCTTTCCACTTTTGTAAGTGTCGAGATAAATCGACTTTGTGCCATTCGCCAAATCCTTGTAGCGTATGCGCACAGGTTCATTGTTACTTCTCATGTTACTTTGTTATTTATTCTACTTATTGTCATTTTGCGAGATTTGTTACTCACGGTGCAAAGATACGAAAAATAATTGGATTTGTTACCCAAAATAAGAACCAATTACGAACCATTAACTATGATAAATTATAAAATCAAATGGTAAAGTAACAGACAAATAACAAAATACACACTTTGTTAAATACCTGCTATATGCTGTATATATTAGCATTTACGCACGTTTTATTATCATTTTGAATGTTGCATGAGATTTGACGTTGCTCGTTCTTCAGTACCGGGCAATGCGAAGGCCTCGAAGCGTGGAATGGGCAACAGGTAAGTTCCCACGCTTTTCTTTTTTGTTCGTTTTCATAAATCTTTATTCATGCCCGATTTGGGAACTAAGGCACAATGATTAGTCTATCATTTAACCCATGACGGAAAAAATAAAGATTGTTGCATATAGTCGACATCGAGAGAAGGTTTTCTCTGACCATATCAACAAGATGCCAATTCATATCACTCACGAATTAAACGGTGAATATGAAGAAGTCGACTGCCGTTTTTTCAGTTTTCTATGGCGCATCTTACGTCATGCTTCGGATATTGATGTGCTGGTTTTTGACGGCATGAGCGGTTCTTGCAAGTGTTTAGGCCGGTTGTATCGTTGGCATAATCCTTTGGGCAAACTCGTCACTCTTCAATCTATTGACGATTTGCTAAAGCGTGAGAAGTCGTTTTCTGCTGATTGGCAGGAAGAGGACTATAAGCTATGGGTTAATCAAGTATTACTTCCTGCTATCGGGTTTGTGCCATTAGCGCAAATGTGGAGGTCGTATAGTGTAAGTAGCATATAAGAAATAAGAACAATATGAAAAAAGTTAAAGCTGTGACACCTTATGCCTTTCAAGGCAAGCCCAGTTTCAAGCAACAGCCATACGACGCTTGGGTAAACATTGGCGGAAAGATAGCTGTGCCTCATTATCCTGCAAAGTTGTTCCATGGTTTAGTATACAAGTGCTCCTTGCCATGTCTTTGCAGAAGTAAGAATGAAGCACGTCTTCGTTTTGTAGAACCAGTAGCAATCAACTTTGATACTTTTCCTGATTATATGCGGTATGAGATTATCCCTATTATCTGGGACTGTTGGCCGCAATACTTCGACAATGTGGTGAAATGGTTGCGTAAGTATAACGTAAAAAACGCTGTCTTCACATCTTCACAAACGGCAAAGCGCATGCAGGAAGTGTTGTCGGATATGAACATTCTTTCAATCACTGAAGGCATCAATGTTCAGTCCTATCATGCTGGCTGCGATTTGAAAGACCGAAGTATCGACTTGCTCGAATATGGAAGCATCAAGCGAAACTTCTTTAGACATCATGTTTCGGGCATCAATCACATAAATCGAGAAAATGCCAATGGCTGCATGGATACATTTGAACAGTTGCTTCACACTATGGCTGAAGCGAAAGTAACAATATCCTTGCCACGTTGTGATACGGCGCCCGAAGAAACCGGTGGTATAGAGACACTTACCCAACGCTTTTGGGAAGGAATGCTGTCGCGTACGGTTTTATTGGGGCGAGCCCCAAAAGAGCTTATCGACTTGGTTGGATACAACCCCGTTGTCACGCTTGATAAGGAGCATGCCGACGAGCAAGTGAGGAATATAGTGGAGCATATCTCAGAGTATCAGAACTTGGTAGACAAAAACCGAGAAACGGCTTTGAGGATGGCTCCTTGGGAAATCAGAATGAAACAAATAATGGAATGGCTGGAAGGTCTGGGGTATGAAAAATAACGAGTTTGGTATGAATAATTCTATCGTAGTTGCAGTCGTAGTCACTTACAACCGACTGAATCTTTTGCAGCATGTTGTAGGTGCTTTAAAAGGTCAGAGTAAAAAACTCGACAAGATATACATTGTTAATAATGGTTCGACGGATGGCACAAAGGAATGGATTGACGGTCAAACCGGCTTGAACGTAATCCATCAGGAGAACGTTGGTGGATCTGGTGGCTTCTATCGAGGCATCCAGGAAGCCTCGAAGGAAGAGTGCGACTGGATATGGTGTATGGACGACGATGTGTTTCCGCGAGAGAACTGTCTGGAAACATTGCTCAATGTCGCCGAACAACATGATAAGTTGGGAATAGTTTGTCCGCATCGCTTGATGAGCGGCAAGACGTTTGTAGGCGAAGCAAAGACGCTCAATCTGACTAATCCTTTCTGCGATATGCACAACGACATGCTTACAGCTCAGGAGTTGGAAAGCAACGAGACTGTAAGCATTGTAGGAATGGCTTTCGAGGGTCCGCTCATCCGCAAGGAAGTTGTCGAAAAGATTGGACTTCCGAACAAGGAACTGTTCATCCTTTACGACGATACCGATTATAGCTATCGCACTGTGCTGGCGGGCTATAAGGTTGTGGTAGCAAGAGACGCCCTGATGGATAAGTACGATTTTCAATCAAAGACAAGCTATCGAGAGGATAAAATCAAAAACAAGTGGAAACTTGCTTATCATATCCGCAATACAGCCTACTTCGGTCATCGTTATGGCAAGAATATAGCTGTGAGATATATGGCTGCATTGCCTTTCATTATGCGCATGTATGCAGCTATTACGTTCAACTTCGTAAAAGGACATAAGTATTCATTCTCAGATTATGGCTTGTTCTGGCGCATGATGAGAAGAGGACTCAGAGAAGAGTTGGGAAAAATGTAAATGTAGAATCTTTAAATCGTTTCTCAATGAAATATGATTATCTGATAGTTGGCTCAGGATTGTTCGGAGCAACTTTTGCCTATTTCGCAAATAAAGCAGGTAAGAAATGCTTGGTGATTGACAAGCGCCCGCAGTTAGGCGGCAATGTCTACTGCGAAAAAATAGAAGGTATAAATGTACACAAGTATGGTGCGCACATTTTCCACACGTCAAACAAGAAGGTATGGGACTTCGTAAACTCCATTGTTGAGTTCAACCGTTACACGAATTGCCCTGTTGTCAATTATAAAGGCAAGTTGTACAACCTGCCGTTCAACATGAACACCTTCTATCAGATGTGGGGCGTTACTACTCCTGAAGAGGCAAAGGCTAAGATAGACGAGCAGAAAGCAGAGGCTGTGGCTGCATTAGTCGGACGTGAGCCGCAGAATCTGGAAGAGCAGGCGATGTGTCTTGTCGGCAAAGACGTGTTCCATACTCTTATCAAGGAGTACACGGAGAAGCAATGGGGACGTAAATGTACCGATTTGCCGGCATTCATTATCAAGCGTTTGCCGGTGAGAATGGTGTTCGACAACAACTACTTCAACGACAAGTATCAGGGCATTCCAATTGGTGGTTATAACAAACTGATTGACGGTTTGCTGGAAGGCATCGACTGCAAGACCAATGTCGATTTCTTCAACTCGGAATACAAGGACTGGAAGCAGTTTGCCGACAAGTTGGTTTACACCGGCGCCATCGACGAGTATTTCAACTACTCGTTGGGCAAACTCGACTGGCGTACTGTTAGCTTTAAGACGCGTGTTGAGGAAACTCCTAACTTCCAAGGCAACGCTGTGGTTAATTACACCTGTCACGAACAGTCTTACACACGAGTGATAGAGCACAAGCATTTTGAGATGTTTGGTCAGGAGGTTTACGACTGTCCGAAGACTGTAGTCAGCGAGGAGTATTCTACGGAATATAAAGAAGGTATGGAGCCGTACTATCCTGTAAACGACGAACGCAACAACCATCTTGCAGACCAATATCGCAAGTTGGCAGAAAACGAGGAAAATGTAGTGTTTGGCGGCAGATTGGCTCAGTATAAGTATTATGACATGGCGCCTGTTATTGAGCAGGTGATGGAGTTATTTTAGTTTTGTATGGATAAAAGACCAAAAGTTAGCATTGTAGTGCCCGTATACAATGTGGAGTATTATTTGCCACGCTGCGTAGACAATCTGCTTCAGCAGACGTATACAAATATTGAAGTTGTTCTTGTTGACGATGGAAGTTCTGACAATAGTGCCAGTATTTGCGACGGATATGCTCAGAAAGATTCTCGTGTAAAAGTAATACATAAAGAAAATGGTGGTGTTTCTGCTGCCCGTAACTCTGGCATAGATAATATAAGTGGCGAATGGGTGGCATTTATAGACTCGGATGATTGGCTTGAAACAGATGCAATTGAAGGTCTTGTAGAACTTACTGATGGAAAACAAGTTGATATGGTCATAGCTGGCTATAACATTGTGAATGATTCCGAATCGAGATGTCCATGTACAGATACTCGAAAGACAGAAATCCTTTCTCGTGACGAGGCATTGACAGAAATGTTTCGTCCGAAAGACTATCCTTATTTGGGATATGTAGCAGGCAAATTATATCGAGCTGATATAATAAAGAGTAAGAATATTCGTTTTGATAATGAGCTATCTTACAATGAAGATCGTCTTTTCTGTGTGACATACCTCTGTGCGGTAACAAATAAGGTGGCTTATACGACACGCCCTGCTTACTATTACTATCAACGCAAAGGTAGTTTGATGAACTCTTTATCTAATTGTTACAACCCAAAATATCTTTCCGACTTCAATGCTTATTTGAAAATGTTGAACGAAGTGAAACAAATAAAGACGAATATTCCTATTAAACGATGGGTAAAAACCGGTCTCTGTTTGTCATATAAGACAATCATAAATATGATGATAAGCGGCAAGTGCTATGACAAGAATGCACATCATTTTATGTTGGGCAAATTAATCAGTTCGGGGGGGCATCTTCAATATATTAGAATGACAATGGTGATGTTGGCAAAGGAGATTCTGTTCATTGTATATCCGAAAGTACTTTGCAAATAGCGTATGGTGTGATATGTTAAACAGCAAAGCCTTAACCTGCAAAAGTTAAGGCTTTACTATTTTATATGTGCCATTTGTCACCCATTATCCCTCGTTTTGTCACCGTTTTGCGTCCGCCGTCCGATCGGATTCCGTCCGCCGCCCGATCGGATTGCGTTCGGCGTCCGATCAGATTGCGTTCGGTGTCCGATGTTTGGTAAAGACCGAGCGACTGTTTTTGTTTGATTTTGATACTCTTTTTGTTTCGTATAAGTAATAAAAACGATAGTTCTTTTGTTTTTATTACTTATACGAAACATGTCGGATACGCTTATATAAGTATGTGTAATGCTTGTCTTGTTGGGTGTTGCGGAGGCCGGAGACCTCCGCTACGGATGGTTTACAGCAGAACTTCTTCCAGGTCGTCGGGCACAACGATGCGGCCCTTGAAGTGTTGTGCCGCTTCGCGTGTGTATGTCTCGCGGCGTGTGGCGAGTGTTTTCTCCTCGGTGTGATAGAGCAGCAGGTTCTTCACGCCGAGTTCGGTGGCGAGCTTGCCGGCGTCGAGCGCCGTGCTGTGCGACTTCTCATAGGGCTTGAACTCCTCGCGGTCGGCGTAGAGGCAGAAAGCCTCGCAGAGCAGCCAGTCGGCGTGTTCTACCATGAGACGGTTCTGCTGGTTGTACGGCTCGTCGCCGAGACAAGCGACCGTAGTTCCGGGCAGTTCGGCACGGAAACCATACTGCTTCTCCTTTGTGGAGTGGATGTCGAAGCACTGCATACCGATGTCGCCCACCTCGAACTTGTCACCATCGTGCAGTTCGTGGAAGACCACACGCTCTGCCACCTTCGCCAGCTGTTTCTTGGCGAGAATCATGTCGATGATGGTGCGTATCACGAGCTGCACCTTGTCGTTGCCATACACATGGAGCCGACCCTCGTAGCCCTTGCACTGCGCTACCATGCGTATCAGCCATATCACGCCGAGGATGTGGTCGGTGTGGGAGTGGGTTACGAAGAGATGATGAATGTCGGCGATGGCGATGCCAGCCTTTTTCAGCTGTGCGAGCACGCCGTTGCCTCCTCCGCCGTCAACGAGCAGTAGGGTGGTGTCGGTCTGTAGCGCGAAGCATGTGTTGTAGCACTGCGTAACTGTTGCGTTGCCAGTGCCGAGCATAGTTATCTTGTTCATATTGCTATGTTTTTTGGGTTATCAGTTGTCTTTATTTGCGTGGAAACGAAGAATCAGTTGTCGGTGTTCACGGGGAAGTCGCCTGCGCAATATTTGTCCACCGGTATGTCGTAGTAGGCTCCGCTGTGCTTGGCAAAGTCGATGAGTCGGCTGAACGTCTCGTCCTGTCGCAGCACCTCGGGGTTGCCCACCATCAGCATGTGCAGACGGGCGCGTGTCATGGCTACGTTCAGCTTGCGGTCGATGCGCATGGCGTCCTCCTCGAACG
>ENA-OOXC01001749-OOXC01001749.1-human-gut-metagenome-genome-assembly--contig:-NODE-1749-length-11945-cov-4.417325_pt1 | contig 11945 bp, 10 predicted proteins | sample MGYA00241578_ERZ501325 | MGnify/ENA primary metagenome ERZ501325 (study PRJEB25962, sample SAMEA2042737) | human gut metagenome | biome: human gut; feature: human-associated habitat; material: faeces...
ATATCACAGTCATCTTTGAGCAAATATGAAAAAGACAGACTAGCTATCCCATCTGTCGTTCTTATTCAGATGTCTGAATATTTCAAGGTGTCCGTAGACTACATTCTTGGAATAGATGAAAGTGATTGTCCACTAACAGAAAAAGAAATGGACGATTTTCTGGCACTGCAAATCAAGGCATTAAATCGAAGTCAAAAATTTAGGCTAATTCAATATTTTAATGAAATGTCGACTGATCAAATTGTTAAGCTTACATCAGATAAAGCTTTATCAGTGGTGAGAAGTCGTTTTTCTGATACCGCCACAACGTTTGACACATAATGAGAAGCACTTAATTTTGTCCCATTTATATGATATAGCACACTGTTAGTTCCCCTTACTTAAATGTTATTATTGAATAGAAAAATATTATGGAAATATTGATTTTTTCTCAGTGAAGTGATATAATAAATGTTAGAATTGTGATTGTAGATTACGTATTTCATATCAAAGTCAGCTTTTTTTTTATGGTCTGATTCTATACATATCAATAAATCAAAAACAAGTTTCCTATGTCTAGGATCCAATTTTAAGATTCGTTCAATCAATTCCTTATTTCCTATTCCTTTTATAAAGGAGTCCTTCCAAAAACTGCAGTTAGTACGCCCCATCAAGTAATCGAGCGACACATCAAAAATATCTGCCATCTGTATCATAAGGTCAATATTTGGAGTGCTTGTTCCTAATTCATAATGGGATATTGTGGCTTTGGAGACATGTAAAGCTCCAGCCAACTGTTCTTGGGTGTATCCTTTATCCTCACGCAGTTTTTTTAATGCCATTGGAAAATTCCATGATGATGCGCATATCTTTTGTTTCATATTAATCTCTTCCTTGTAGATACATATATTTTAATTATAACAGGCGTATCGTATACCTGTTTGATAAATATATGATTTGTATACTTAACAGCGATATATTCACAAAATGTTTCATAATATTATACAAAAAGAAAGGCAATTTATACATGAGGATAGCAATATGTGACGATGTCCACCCTATGCTGGACTTTTTAGAGCGTGAAATCAAAAGCAAATTTACAGAAAAAGGGCTGGATAGCCAAGTATATTCATATACAAATGGGCAAGATTTTTTGACAGATCATAAAAAAATACCATTTGATGTTGTGTTTCTTGATATAGTAATGCCTGATATGAATGGTTTTGAAGTTGCAAAGCAGATAAGATCAATAAATTCAAAGACATATATAATATTTATTACCACTGAAGTTGGATTAGTAATTGACAGCCTTGATTTTCAGCCATTTCATTTTATTCCCAAGGGGTCTACCTCAGTGATTAAGGACAGATTGGACCATGTAATTGACAAGCTGGTGATCCATCTGTCGGTTAGTTCAAAAATCGAGTTGCCTTTACCATACGGAAAGTCGAAATATGTAGATCCCATGAACATTCTTTACGTAATGAGCAGCGCAAATTATGTTGAGTTTATCTTGTTTAACAAAGAAACTATCAGGGTGCGCGGAAAGCTCCCTGATATGATTGGAAGGTTGAATCCATATATTTTTTGTGAAATACATAACCGTTTTATAGTTAATATGAAACATATCAAAAAAGTGGATTTTTCTGATAATTTTGTTACTATGTACAATGGAGATAAGATTTTGTTGGATATTTTGCTTATCATATTGGGGGAGAAAAAATGAGCAATAAAAAATGTATCATGTCTGGGATTTTTGTTTGCGTCTGCTTATTAAGTTCATGCAGCTCCGGGGTGGCTGAGCTTCCGGATTTAGATATTTCCAGTGCCGTGGCATTGAAGCAAACTCAGTATTCCAGATCCGACTATTATTCCAATCTGTATCCCGACATCGACAATAGTCAGTTGACTGAACTTCCGGTATATACTTATTGTGAATACATAGAAGAAATGTCGGAAAAGAAGATATCCGGATTATTACATACGCTTGATATTGAAAACATCGGAAACGTATACGATTCGGTTAATTGTGTGGGCGTTTCTCTTTTAGACAATGAGGTTCAGAGCAGTAAAGTACTGTCGGAGATTCTGTGGGAAGCTGTTGCTGAAATAGAATATACCTACCAGCCTGAAACAGACAGCATTATTTTGAGCGAGGGCAGCAAAGAGAGTATTTCTTCTGCTTTCACAGAACTGGCTGAAATTCTCGGCTATGGGCGATGTGTTTCGTTTGATATTCGCAGGGAACAGCTTTATAAAGACGGCGAGAATATGGACGCATATTTTTCGGTCAGGGCTTCCTACGCCAACAATGATATTGAAACTGAACGCGACAGGCTGCTGTATTATTATGATCTCTTGGACAAGCTGGAGATATCGATACAAATACGCGACGGTGACTTCCAGAAGCTAAACATAACCCAATATGATACGGATTGCTTAAATACAGTGGGCGAATATAATGTCATTCCTGCCGACAAAGCGGTTGGTCAAAACACCTCCGGCAATATTTACGTCATATACGTTCTTGATGAAAACGGATATATCCGACCGGTTTATACCAATCAGGATTATTATGAGCTTGGCGATCTTGAGAGCATTGAACATTTCCGTTGGGCGGAGTCTTTGCAGTATTAAGGTATGACAGAAAGCTATGGGAATTTGTCTATGGAGATACTATGACCAGAATTGCTTATAAAGAAGTTGTCAAAATAGCCGAATATGGCGATTTATTATGGAATAAATAGATAACCACATAAAGGAAGGCACCTTATGAAAAGAATAATCTCGGTAATACTGACAATAGCCATGTTTCTTGGCATAAGCATAGAGACCTTCGCAGCATACGTCGGAGAGAAATCCTGTGCGTATCAGAGCGATAATTGCACAATAACCTACAGCATAACCAACGAATTGATCAGTAAGTATGGCATGGAAATGAAAGAGCTTCCATCTTTAGCCGGAGACAATGTCGTCGAAGTATACAGTCAGTTTGGATTGCAATATAGGAGTGGTAGTTTTCTGGATAGTATAAAGACTTATAAATCACATATGTTTATTACAATTAATCAACTTTATACACCATTAAATTGCTATCATAATGAAATATTGACAAACTTACAAATGCAAGAAATTGTTTTACAATATCTTGTTGAGTAAAGGAGGTTTCGGTGATGAAACATCATGATGAAGTCCAAGAGAATGCATTATCAAATGCAAAACTCACTAGAAAGCAATTCAACAGGAAAAAATTAATCATTTTTATTGTAGCTCTTGTTGTATCAAGCTTAATTGTACTGGATTATCTATTGCCACCGTTGTGGTGGCAATTTGAAGCCCAGGCAAATAAAAAAGCAATTATGGAATACGCAAACGTTAATTATCCTCAAGCAGAAATAATTGATTATTATTTTGAATCCACTAGATTGAATCCATATGGATCAAAAATTGATTCAATACATTTCAAATGGAAAGATGTGGACTTCTCTGTCTTAGCAGAGAAAGGAAAGGTCATCAGAGACAACTACTGGTTTGGCGTCGCCTATAATAAAGTATATAATATGCTTGTCGCTCCTTTTTTTGAACATAGGAACTTAAATATTGGCTGTGAAATATATGCGTCAGAATTAGCAGCTTTTTTAAGTGATGCCCCTAACAGTGATATGTCGAATTTTTCTGGCTATGGAACACAAGTAATTATACACTCGGATTTTATAGATGGGGAAAACGCGCTTCAAAGTTTACAGTGGGTTTATGATTATTATCTGTTTTGTAAAAACAGTTTCTCTTTTTTGGATTATAGGATTACTCTGATTTTTCCTTCAAAAGGTGGAGACTACTTTATTCATTTTACTCAGAATTCAATTTTTAATAGTAAAGACGACTTCTATTCATCTTTTTTATTTGGGTAGTTCAAATTCATTCTGAATTGAACATTAAGATGAGCCAGTCATACGAAGCTTAACATCAATTATTGCCCATATTGTGATGAAAGCTGTATTTAATACTTCTTCAAAAGAAAAAAATCCTAATTGTATTAAATTATCAGCAAATGTTGTGTAATTCTGTGCTAAGCCTGATTTTAGGTTTTACAGCTATTCTCATAAAACAGGTAATAGCAGAAAAAGCGAGGATTCTTCCTATGAGCTTTCACTGGAGATAACTGCGTCCGGAAACGCCCAGAATCTTATAGCAGGCAGCAGCGCGTATTCTACGATAACCGAAAGTGACGCACGTCTTGGCGGAGCCGTATCCCTGGACTATTACGGCGGCGACGTTGAAAAGGTAAAGCTGACCTATGAGATAGGGGAAAGCTATATCTCCAACGAAGGCAGCGAATACGCGAAAAATTGTGTTGACTTACAGGGAATAAAGCGGTATAATATATTCAGGTACTTTGAAGAATTAAATATGCTCCTCCCCGTTGCGACTGAGTTCGATGAGGAGAATAATACCCTGTTCGCTGAAACTGACGAACTGGGGACTTACTGCGTGCTGGATATGGAAGTGCTGCTGCAAACATTCGGGGTAAATCCTGATGGTTCGCAGACGGAGCAGGTCGAGATGCAGATGTATGCCGGAGTAAACGACGGATATAATATCTGCTTTATTATAGACATACGTAAGGACGTTATCACCGATGAGCAGCTTGAGAACATAAAGAATGAGATCATTGCGTTCATGAGCAATGCTGTAACGAACGGCAAATTAATAGGCGTTACCATCTGCGTTCAGAATTACACTGATTTCAGCAATAACAAATCAAGCGCTGAATTGCTTGGGCATTATTCTACAGTTAAAGAGCTCACGGCTGCTTTAAAAGAAGTCAAGCTTGACAACAAATATGATGATAATGACTTTGTAAGATGCTGTATAACTGATGGGATAGCTCTGCTTTCTTATCAAAGCCGCGGAACAAATAACTACGTTTTTGACATATTCTCGCAGACTGACTGTATTTTTAATCGAACAAAGTTTGATGAAATTGAAAGAAACGCTATATCTACAGGTGTAAATATAAGCTTCATAACTGACAATAGAAAGATTGACAGCTATCAGACTGAAATTCCTGAAGAAACAAAGGGTGTAGTGTTAAATTCATTATCGAATTTTGCTAAAAAGGCGTACAATCATGTCTTTGAAGAACCGCTGGTTGAATTTGATGGCTTTTCAGCAATTCTTGCGACAGGATATCAGACAGTAGAGTTTAAAGAAGAACTCAATTCATTCAATGGCTGTCATTTCGATGATGATAATATTACTGACTGGGTAGAGGTTGGTGGCGACCAGTGGATTGAAATGGGCTTATTTTCCTATGATGAATACAATAATGTAGCTCTGCCTACAGTGGGTCAGTGTATTGATGCGCTTTGTGATGTTCCGTTCTATGTTGAGGGCGCTTTGGCTGAGAACGATTTTAAGGGCTCTTTTTTGAATATGCGTGTTATGCCTATTTCTTCTGATCCTACCCAAGAAGATAGTGATGGAGACGGTTATAGTGATGCAATTGACTTTTTGCCATTATGCTATGATAATCCTATAAGTGTTCCTGACAATCAGATTAGTATGATAAGTGTTGGTAGAGGAAAATTTTTAACAATATCAGATTTTTCAGATTCTTCTGCTTCATTAACAACAAGCGAATACAAATGGACAAAAGAAAATGTGTGTGAATTTGCGGAATTTGACAAGGACAATTTGTATTCAACTTTCATTTTCAAACGCTATAAGAACGCATATAAAATTTGTTCTGTACTCAATGAAAATCTTGTATTAACCGTTGAAAACAATAGTGTTATTATGGACATAGATAAGGGGTTAGTAAATCAATATTGGTTTATTGTTCCGCATTCTATAGGCTCTTTTGCATTTGTATCTATAAATACAGATGGCTCATATGTGAATTTGTTGTGTGAAAACAATAGTGTAATTAGTACAAATCCTATAAATACTAATGGTTTTTCCAACGATAAACAGTTTATTGTTATAGAGCGTAATATTGCAATAATAAACCAACGTCTTAAACTCTTGGATGAGCATGATAAAGAATTTTTAACATCGCCAAAGTGGATGGCTTTTTTGGGTAAATATGTTGACTATAACAAAGATTATTCTAACGACAGTTATTACATTGAAGAAATATTAGCTGAAACTTTAGAAGAACGTCTATCAATTGTTTTAGGCTTAAAAATGTCACAAGGCACATTTCAGGTTTATAGCTTGCTTCCAAATTGTGATGCTTGTTCCTTAAGCATGCTTTTGATGGATTATCAATTAAGTAAAAATGGTTATTCCATCGCAGATTTTCTTGCAAGTGCCGTAAATCAGCAAAATGCAATTATAGAAGCACTTATGTGTTGCTTCGCGGAATATGAAGTATATGAGATAATGCCATACGACAGAGATGGGAATGTAAAATATAGCTTCAATATATCCCGAGAAGATTTTAAAGGATTTAGGTATGACAGTTTCGACTATAAATCATACGGTGAATTATGTAATTCTAAAGCAAAGGAAATATCAAGGATTGAGGCAAAGCAAAGAATCTTTGATAATGATCCGTCCTTTATGGAATTCTGTAAGTCCCATCCTGAATTAAGTGATACTAAAAAATGCGATGCATTTATTGATGCTTTTGTTAACAAGAATGCATGGGCGGATGGCTTTACAACACAAACGTTGCCACGAGGCACAACACTTTATCAATATGTTGACAAGGGTCAAAATTATATCGGTAAATGGCTTACAACAGAAAAATTTGATAATGTATCTGACGTAAGAAATGGTCTTGCATTAACAGAACAGTTTAAGGCCAAACCATGTGTTAGAGTCGAATATGTTATTACTGAAACATGTAATTTTAATGTTGGTGTTGTTGGAGAACAAGTTGGCATTTGGGAACGAAATTATTATCCAGGAGGTGCTTCGCAGTATCAATTTTTAAATAATTTGCAAACAAATCCGAATTTTGAAATTGAAAAATATTTTAAAATAGTTAGTCAAACGATTATCGGAAATTAAATCTTATCGTGACCACACAAGCTGAAGTGTTCGAATCTTAATCGTTTTTACGGAATATCATATATACGTGTAAATCTTTATTGATGAATTATAGATGATAATTTTGTTTAAAATCGGTAATGAAGACATTGTAAATTGATGTGATCACAATATAAATTCCAAATGAGGTGTAATGTATGGCATTTAAGAATTGGAACTGGCGCAAGATCCGAAAAAATCTCATCAAAAAAGGGCGAACTGAACGCGCCGTGGATAAGGCGATAGAGGATATCCGGTTATCCAGCGACCTTGAATACTGTCAATATCAGATAAGAACTGCGGCAGAATACAGAGCATTGAATAATCCAAAGAGAAACGAAATCATATTGGAACGTTGGAACAGCGGAGAAATAAGATGGAGATACCTGGGTAATTCGTATGAACTGAATGTGGAATTTGACAGATTTCATGAGGCTCAGACTCGTGATATGTTCTGTCTGGAAGTCCAGGAAGAAAAAATATATATGTTTTATGACGGAATGGGGAATCAGTTATTTACTTACAAATACGGCGATGAGGCAGTGTTTCCTGATGAATTGGGCGATACTGGCGTAAAATATATGTTGGATCGTTCAGAAGATGGCGTCTATTGGTGGATATATCGTGGTAAAAAGTATTCCATGGATCTTTCAGAATCCAGATATGCCTCGATCTGCGGTGCAGATGGTCAGTATGTTGTCACCGCCCCTGTCTATAGCCGTGATTATACATTTTTTAGCCCGACTGGAATTCTTGAATGTGAGATCCGAGATAAAAATCGGCTGTATCTACATTCGATGATCATTCCATTTGAGAATGAAATCAGAATCCTGAAATATATGCCGATCCACAAGCTGTTTATTGTTGGTTCTGGCAGTGGCTTCATTAAAGACCTTGTATTATACGACACATCTGGGGAATATAACTCGACAATAAAAGTTCCGTCAAATGTGTTTGCTGTGTATAGTATTGAAAATGCAGTCGGTTCAGAAATAATCAGAATTGGATATTATACAGAAAATCCAAGGACGATTCCTGATTACTCTAAGAACACTCTGGACTATGCCTGCGAAAATCAATCCACATTATCCCTGGAATGGTTTGAACTTAACATATATGATGGCAGACCTGTATTGAGCCTTAACCCATATGCAAATGACGAGTATTATTATGGGTATTATCGTAGTTGAGCAGAGTTCTATAATGTGATTATACATAAAGGAAGGCATCTTATGAAAAGAATAATCTAGGTAATACAGACAATATGGCTCTAGGAATAAGCAAGACCTGCTAAGAAAAGTCAAGCCCTAAAACAGGCTTTCTGAAATAATAATTCCAATGGAAAGATTTCCTCCGCTGCGCTGCGGAAAACTTTCCATTGGAAGCAAGCAGGTATAGCAAAGCTGACTGCCAAGCGCAAGGAATTGACAGCCTGTGAAATTCGCAAAAGTACTCAGGCTTTAAGCACCTGATTCACTCTGGCGTAATAAATGCGCAGGAACTTGTTCGCGGCGGCAGTCATGTAAACTTTATAGAGTTTGCCCTCGGAGCGTTTCCGGTCGAGAAACTGGTACACGGGTTCGTCAGCCGGTTTTCGTTTGAGATACGTTTCGACCACCAAAAACAAAGTCCTGCGCAGATGCGGAGAGCCACGTTTGGAAATACTCCTCGACTTTACGTCAAACGTGCCCGACTGGTACGGAGGAGCGTCAAGGCCAGCAAAAGCGGTTATCGCTTTACGGCTGTGAAACCTCCTCGTATCGCCAATCTCAGCCATGAGCTGCGGAGCGAGAACTCTCCCCACGCCGTACATTCCGAGCACGGTATCGTACTCGGGTAGCTGCTCGGCAGTGGCGGTCATTAACTTGCGGAGCGATTCGGCTGTTTCAAGAGTGCTGTTAAGCAGCTTTGCTGACTGCTGTATCATAGCTCTGACGCATTCACTGTCAGGCAGCGTTGCAACGCAGGAACGGCAATGATCGTAGATTTCATCGGCTTTATCCTCAGCGTAATTGTAATTCTGCTTCTTGCACCAGCGGCTGTATTTATCCTTGAAAGCCGCGCGTGAAATACCAGAAACGCAGTCGCGATGTGGGAATTTGATGATGAAGTCAGGGCGAAGTCCGACCACTTCATATGCCCGTCAGACTGCCGACCCGGCGAATCAAAAAACTCATTTGCATTGGGAAAGGACTGATCAATCAGTGAAATCAGGTTGTTGATGAGCTGGGTCTTATGCTTACAAATCGCTGAATACTGCCGATTGAGCAGCGTCAGCGTACTGCGTGTTTCCTCAGCGGGTATATATTCCCTTAAATCAAGCCAGCGGTCAAGCGCATACTGAGCGATCCTCACGGAATCCTTCTTATCCGTCTTGGCTCTGCGAACAGAGTTTCCGCTGTAGTTATGTATCAGAATCGCATTGACTACGGAAACATAGATTCCCTCGTTGTGGAGGAATCGGGCAATTGGTTCATAATAGCTGCCTGTGTACTCTATGACAACCTTAGTCTCACCCGGAAGTCTTTTCAGAAATTTTGCCAGTTCCCTGAGTTCGCTTTCGGTGTGAGCTACCTCAAAAGGTGAAGCTGCTACAACACCGAGTGGCTGCATGACAGCAACCATACTTTTGCCTTTGGAAACATCGCTTCCAACCGCATTCATTAACATCTCTCCTCGTTTTGGATTTGCGTAATTGGCGTCACGCTTTGCTTCTGCCCATTGCCTATTCAATCTGTAGGTGCAACGTGTTGCTCCGGTGATTTGCGAGCGTTCCTTGTTGTGGCAGCTCAACCTGCTGAACCGAACGCTGTAATGGAAGCGTGGATGACGGTCTTAGAAACGGGCGTTTTTGCCCAAGGAGGTGAACGTCAGTCCAACTACTGCTTCCATTATAGCTTAAACTTTGAGCCCGGTCTACCCCTGCGTGGCTTGTAGGGTTTTGCCGGTAAATAACAGGCCTGCTAAGTCAGATGTATGAGTATGCTATGAAATACGAATACTACAACAAGGACTATTCGCAGTATGTCGATATACTGAAATACAAGAACAGGAACCCTAACCGCACCGACCGCAGTCCATTCAGTAATGTGGAAATCAAGGCACTCTGGGTGCAGAAGAATAACCTATACGCACAGATTGTTCTCATGCTGATATACAGCGGGGTTCGTGTATCGGAACTGCTTGACCTCAAACGTGAGAACGTCCATATTGACGAGCATTACTTCAATGTCGTTGAAAGCAAGACTGAAAACGGAATACGAATAGTTCCCATAGCGGACAAGACCTACCCGTTCTTCAGAAAATGGTACGAGGACGGCTGCGAATATCTGCTGCACACTCCCGATGGCAAACACTTTGACTACCGCAACTACTATGATTCCTACTGGACGCCTGTCATGGAACTTATCGGGTGCTCCCACAAGCCGCACGATACTCGCCACACCTGCATTTCCATGCTTACTGAAAAGGAAGTATCTCCCACGATGATAAAGAAAATCGTTGGGCACTCCGGGGCTATGTCGCTGACGGAGAGGGTTTACACTCATGTCAATGTGCAGGAATTATTGAGAGCTATAAACAGGATATGAAATAAAAAAGGCATTCACCAAACGATGAATGCCTTTATTTTTGTTAGTTGCAGCCCGTGATTTGCCTGTTTCCAAACAAACATACAAATCCACAAACCGCATAAACAAGCGCTTTGTAAACTCCCAAAAGGGATAAAGATTATCTCTTGGAGAAACATCCGGCATTTAAGGAAATTTGTAACAATTTCAAGCGTTTTACGGTCATTTGAAATCTTTTATAGCGTCCTTTTAATACAAGCTAATGCTATAATCGATATGACCGCAGCGCACAAACATGTTTTTCACGGTAATAATGCGGAATAATCCATCCGCCATTTACTGGTTGACAGGCATTTTATCTTATGGTCAATAAAGACCAAATAAAGACCATTGAACACATTACCACACAATACTATATTAATATGACATCTCGAATGGCATGTTAGAGGGTATAATGTGTGTTCAGCATTTATAACTCGACAACAAGAGCGCATAGAGAGATCTGTGCGCTTTTTTATATAGGTTAACAGCCGAATGGCTTTAACAGCATAGACGGAAAGGCCTTCCGAACGGGCGGTCCTATTCCTCACCGCCCTTCTATGCTTTATTGAACGAGGAATTAAATAACTGGAGGAATAACATGAATGCTATCTACCAGCTGTTAAACCCGGATAATACAATATCCCTGAACCGTCCGCTGGCTCATGCGGTCGGACTGATGGAAACCGTGGTTTACAGCGCACTTATAGCCAAATGGCAGTATTACAGCGACAGAGATAAGCTTGACCAGGACGGGTGGTTCTACTCTACCATTGCAGATTTGGAGGAAAGCACTTCTCTGTCGGACAAACAGCAGAAACGCTGTATTACAGTTCTGGAGAAGCGGGGGCTTATAAAATGTTCTCAGCGCGGAATGCCGGCAAAGCGGAGCTTCTACATAATTGACGATATAGTCCACCTTGCTGAAATTCTTGCGGAGGGCGAGAAAAAAATGAGGTCTGTCAAACCATCAGCGGCAGAAAAGTACAAGCATAATTCCACAGCTGACGAGGAAAACGGCACTCCCGAAAAGGAAGAAACACCTCCTCAGACCGCATTCCTCCATTGTTACGCCGAAACGGCGAAACAAGAAACGCCAAAAGGGCGAAACAAGGAACGCCCAAACGGCGAAGCAAGAAACGCCGAAACGGCGGAACAAGAAACGCCGAAACGGCAGAACATGATACGCCCAAACGGCGAACCATGTTACGCCCAAACGGCGGACAAATCTAAAGATAATAATCTTAAAGAAAATAATCCTGATATAATCAATCCTATCAATCTATCTGCCGAAAATGAGCAGACTGACGATATGGATAT
>ENA-OOXC01001750-OOXC01001750.1-human-gut-metagenome-genome-assembly--contig:-NODE-1750-length-11939-cov-2.883793_pt1 | contig 11939 bp, 8 predicted proteins | sample MGYA00241578_ERZ501325 | MGnify/ENA primary metagenome ERZ501325 (study PRJEB25962, sample SAMEA2042737) | human gut metagenome | biome: human gut; feature: human-associated habitat; material: faeces...
GGGTATTACCGATGCCGACGACCTGGCGGGTACACCTTATTATATAATGGTGGCTCCAGAGGGCAATGTGCCCGAAGGCGGACCTGCCGAGAAGGAGTCCAAGGACAATTTCGGGCTCTGCGTCAACATCCCCGACAAAATCCAAGTCACGCTCACCCACGACAGCCGTATCGTGAAGACCTATGAGTGCTACGCCGGACAGTTTGGACGTACCGAGTATCTCAGCGCCGAGCTCTTCGGCAAGAAGAATACCAGCCACATCCTGCTCAATCCTATCAGCGGAAGCATCGAGAAGATAGAGAGCGAGACGCTGAAGTAGCCCAGCATCCCCAGCGGTCATCGGCTGATGGGCGGTCATAAAGTCCTCCATCAGCCCCTTGCCAGCGGGCAAAATGAAGGCCATCGACACGCAATAAGAGATTTTTAATATATTAAAATCGGAAAATGCTATGCATATTTTGTAAAAAGTATGTAACTTTGCAGTCGTAATAGTGAAACAAAAAAGAAGCATTTATATGAAGTGTGTAACTATTTGGTTGAGAAAATGATGTAAAGATTTGAAATTCTGTAAACTTTTTAATCAGTCGGAGGACTGGAGGCGACGGGCAATGCCCACAGATGTTGTGATAACATTGCGTCGGGTGTTAAGGTGGTTACTTACAACCGCTCGTTGTTGATATTAAAAAGTCTTTTTCCTTAAACAAAACAAGTTTTTGTCCTGCCGAAGAGTATGATGTCGAGAGACATGGGCTTTCAGGCGGTTTTTTTATGCCCTTACGTGTAGCCTCCGCTGCGCCCTCGTGCCCTTTGTTCTCTTTCTTTTCCCTTGTCGTCGGGCGCCAAGCCAGGTGGCAGGCTCTGGAAACTGCTCCCATTCTTTTTCCCATTATCCATACAACATTTGCGAGGTTCGCGCGTTACTATTATAATAGAACTATACAACAAATACTGCTTATGGATTTTGATGAATATCAGCAGAAGGCACTCGACACCGCCATTTATCCCCATCCCATCGTCTACCCCACATTGGGATTGACCGGAGAAGCCGGCGAGGTGGCCGACAAGGTAAAGAAAGTGATACGCGACAATCAGGGAGAGTTCGGCGACGAGCGCCGCCTCGAGATTGCCAAAGAGATAGGCGACGTACTCTGGTATTGTGCCATGCTCGCCCACGACCTCGGCTACACCTTTGACCAGATAGCCCAAATCAATTGCGACAAGATAGCAGCCCGAAAGAACGCCGGAACGATACACGGTGAGGGCGATAACCGATAGGGTGGAGACAGGTATCTTCTCGGAATCATATACCACCCGCATCATTTCCGCTTTCACTATGCCGAAATGAATAGAGATGATGTCAGTTTGTAATTCCTTGTCCTGTTTCTCTAAATCATTCTTGTATTTCTCGGTTTCGATATGCTAATTATCTAAATCATAGTTTGCCACCATGTATAACATAAGTGCCACATGTAAGTAGCCCGTCCTCTTGAATATGCCTATAACGACAGGTATAAGACTGGTGATGCAGCAGAAGTCTGTTGAAGTTGCGTGTCTTCTATCGTGTATGCCGGTTTGTGGCGAAAGTTCTGGAGGCTTTATGGAGTGTAGGATAATTGACCCATTCGACAATTTTCTTTCTGATAATGTAAATTTTCAACAGATTTACAAAGCGTTCTCACATACTTTGTGTATCTTTGCCATACATATATTAAAAGGTATGCCCAAAGAACAGGTCATTAGATTGAAGATAGTTCTTGCCGAGAAGCAGAGATTCAATAAGTGGCTTGTCGAACAGTTGGGTAAGGATTTGGCAAGACATCCAAGCGGATGACAACTGCAAGTCTGCCAGACCTTAAAAACCTTCTGCGCATTGCGAAAGCATTGAGTGTAGATGTGGCAAGATTGTTAAATACTGAAGTGGTCATCGATGATGGCGTATGAAGCTAATGTGCCAAGCCGATTTCTTGCAAGGGAAAGGCAGGGGACATGATTCGTAGTGGAAAAGGGCATGATATGCTGCCGTTGATAACTTCCGATAATATGCTATTATCAGAAAAAAAGGAGGAATAACCTATGACGCCAGAGGAAAAAGCGAGAATAAAGATAGACCGTTGGTTCGCAGAAGCAGGTTGGCAGGTAGTCAACCGTGACGAGTTTGAACCTACAATGTCTGCCGTGGCTGTGCGTGAGGGATTGCTCGAAGGTAATCTCGAGGCCGACTATCTTATGTTTGTCAACGGCAAGGTTTGTGGTGTGCTGGAAGCCAAGCGTGAGGATGTCGATGTCGCTTCGGATATAGTGAGCGACCAGGTGGCCACTTACGCCAAGAGTGTTCCTGGCTGCTACCAGACTTGGCAGAAACCTACGCCCCTTTTATTTAAGTCTAATGGCAAGGTTGTCTTATTCCAAGATTTTCGCAAGACAAACACGGAATGGGATACAATCAACCGTATCCATACGCCCAAAGAGGTCGTAAGTATGCTTGGCATCGACGACCCGTTTGCCGGTTTGCCTACGTTGAGCAAGAAGGGATTGCGTGACTGCCAGTATGAGGCTGTCACCGAGTTGGAAAAGAGTTTCCGTAGTGGGCAAAAGCGTGCCCTTATGGTGTTGGCAACTGGTGCGGGAAAGACTTATACGGCGTGCCTTGCAGCCTATCGCATGCTGACGTACACCCCGATGCGTCGAGTGCTATTCCTCGTCGACCGCAACAATCTCGGACGGCAGGCCGAGAATGAGTTTGGTACGTTCCGCCTTACAGGCAATGGTGAGGCGTTCAACAATATCTATGGAGTGGAGCGCTTGAAGTCGGCAAAAATACCATCCGACTGCAATGTGCTGATTTCAACCATTCAGCGTCTGTTCTCACTGCTGAAAGGTGAGGACATCGTGGACAATGACGAGGATGACAATGACGAGGCGACAGCCGAAGTGAGGCTCCCTGCCACTCCCAAGCTGCCCCATGATTTCTTCGACTTGATTATCATCGACGAGTGTCACCGCAGTATTTACGGCAACTGGCGCAAGGTGCTTGAATACTTTGACACCGCCCGACTGATAGGTCTTACCGCAACGCCTATTCCCGAAACTATGGCTTTCTTCAACAACAACCGCATCGTAAACTATACGCTTGAGAAGAGTATCGTGGATGGTGTGAATGTGGACAACCGCGTGTATCGCATCATGACAGAGGTGACGGAGAATGGCGGCGCAATCTTGAGGGGCGACCGAGTGCGTGTGGAGACTCGTTATACGGGCCAGACGGTGGAGATAAGTACGCGCGAGACTAAGAATTATTCCAAGGCAGAGCTAAACCGCTCTATAATCAATCCCTCTCAGATAAAACTCATTCTTACCACATATCGCGATGCCGTGTATACGGAAATGTTCAATGACCCACAGCGTGAGCCAAACTTTGCCTATCTTCCCAAGACGCTTATTTTTGCGCTCAACGAGATGCATGCCACCAATATCGTGAACATAGCCAAAGAGGTATTTGGAGAGAAGTGTCCCGATGCCGATATGGACCGATATGTACAGAAGATTACCTATTCGTCGGGCGACAGCAATGAACTCATCCGCCAGTTCCGCAACGACCGCGACTTCCGTATCGCCGTCACTTGCACGCTGGTGGCTACGGGTACCGACGTGAAACCACTCGAAGTGGTGATGTTCATGCGTGACGTGGAGTCCGAACCGCTTTACATTCAGATGAAGGGACGCGGCGTGCGCACCATTGGTGACGAACAGCTTAGAGCAGTGACTCCCAATGCCTTCAGCAAGGATTACTTTTTCCTTGTCGATGCTGTGGGTGTCTCCGAGCACGCGAAGTCTGTTGCCAGACCAAGCGATAGTCCCGATATCGTCAGGTTGACACTGAAGCAATTGCTTGAGCGCATCGCTCATGGCAATCTGTCTGATGAGTATCTGAAACGTCTGGCTTCCACTTTGTCCCGATTGCACAATAAGTCCGACGACTCTCAGCGTGCAGAGTTCGAACGGTTGGCAAGCGACTCTATGAACGCTATTGCACAGCGTATATACGAGGCATTGGAGGGCGACACGCTGCCGCCTTACTATGATGTCAACGCCCCCAACAACGAGCGCAAAGGTCTTGTCGCACCTGTCGCCAATCATGCCGATGTGCGCCGATACATTCTTATTCTTGCGGCTGGCTTTGTCAATACGCTCATGCCTGGCGAAGATACGCTTATCTCTAAAGGCTTCTCATTGGAAGAAGCCGAAGAGACAACAGAGGCTTTTGAGCAGTACTGCAATGAACATGCAGACGAGATTGAGGCATTGCGCATCATCTATAACCAGAGTGGCGATCCTATCACTTATAGCATGATGAAAGACCTGGAGAACAAACTGAAGATGGAGAACTCTCGCTTCAGTACGAGGCAGTTGTGGAACTCTTACGCCATCGTTAGTCCTCATTGTGTGCGCCGTGCCACCAAGAAGGAAGAGAGCGAGGCAATTACCAATATCATACAGTTGGTGCGCTTTGCCTTCCACCAGATAGAACGGCTTGAAAGTGTCTGCACTACAGCCCGGCAGTATTTCAATCTTTGGTGCGGACAGTGGCACCGAGAGATAACGGATAGGCAGAAAGAACTGATGAGCCAGATTGTGGACTATGTGGCAAGCAATGGCGCTTGCACCATCGATGATATTCGCGACGACGACCGCACGCAGGCTGCACAGATGATAGCAGCGTTCGGTTCCAAGCAGAAAGCTGATGACGCTCTTCTCTCTTTGTTTAATTTTGTAGTTTTAGGTAAAACAGCATAACCATTTAAGTATGACAAACAATACATCTACCGAGCAGTCGCTCACCAAGAAAGTATGGACTCTTGCCACCACTCTTGCCGGAGTAGGAATTGGCTTTACTGACTATATCACCCAACTTACCTATCTGCTTTTCCTGAAGATGGATGCAGAGAATGTGGAAATGTTTGGTGAGAACTCGGCTATTCCTGACGGCTACCAGTGGCACGACCTTACCAGTCTGGATGGTCTGGACCTTATCTCGCAGTACGAGGAAACGTTGAAGATTCTTAGCGCCCAAGGCAATCTTATCGGTACCATCTACACCAAGGCGCAGAACAAGATAGACAAGCCCGTGTATCTGAAGAAAGTCATAACGATGATAGATGAGGAGCAATGGCTCGTTATGGATGGCGACGTGAAGGGTGCCATCTATGAGAGCATATTGGAGCGCAACGGCCAGGACAAGAAGAGCGGCGCTGGACAGTACTTCACGCCGCGTCCGCTCATCACGGCTATGGTCGACTGTGTCAATCCGCAGATTGGCGAGACCGTATGCGACCCTGCTTGTGGTACGGGTGGCTTCCTCCTTTCGGCCTACGATTATATGAAAAATCAATCGGCAAGCAAGGAGAAACGCGACTTCCTGCGTAACAAGGCTTTGCGTGGCATGGATATCACGCCTCTTGTGGTCACGCTCGCCTCTATGAACCTCTATCTGCATGGTGTGGGCACAGACCGTAGCCCCATCACTTGCGAAGACTCGTTGGAACGAGAGCCTAAGTCGTTGGTGGATGTGATTCTTGCCAATCCGCCTTTCGGTCAGCGTCCAGCAGGTTCGGTGGACTTGAACCGACAGGACTTCTATGTAGAGACCAAGAACAACCAGCTTAACTTCCTCCAGCACATGATGCTGATGCTGAAGAATGGCGGCCGTGCCGCAGTGGTGCTTCCTGACAATGTGCTCTTTGAGGGTGGCGCCGGCGAGACTATCCGCAAACGCCTTCTCTCTGACTTCAATCTTCATACCATTCTCCGTCTGCCTACGGGAATTTTCTATGCACAGGGAGTGAAGGCCAATGTGCTGTTCTTCACCAAAGGGCAGCCCACCAAGGATGTCTGGTTCTACGATTACCGTACGGATGTCAAGCATACCCTTGCCACCAACAAGTTGGAGCGTCGTCATCTCGACGACTTCGTGAAGTGCTACAATCCCGCTGACATCAACAATCGCACCGAGACTTACGATGTAGATAGTAATCCATCGGGCCGTTGGCGCAAATACAGCATTGACGAGATAGTAGCCCGTGACAAAACTTCACTCGATATCACCTGGATTAAGCAAGGTGGCGAGGAAGAGGAACATACCTTGGAAGAGCTGATGGCTACTATAAAGGAGCAGAGCCAGAGTATCAGCAAGGCGGTGAGTGAGTTAGAGAAGTTGTTGGGAGATATTGACGAGGATTGATAAAATGGCAAACAACATTATAGATAATAATATAAGTTCTTTGCAAGAAAAGCAGTTCGCAGAGGTTGTAGAATTAATTATACAGCATAAATGCCGTGCTTCTGTAGCCGTGAACAATGAAACATTATTCACGGCATGGTCTGTAGGTAAGTATGTGTCTGATAAACTCAAAAACGAAGAATGGGGAAGTAAGGTCGTTTCTCAATTATCGGAATATATTCGTGCAAAACGTCCAGATGTAAAAGGCTTTAGTCGAAGCAGTATTTATAATATGGTGATGTTTTATGAAGAGTACTCCTCTGACGCATTTCAAAAAGTCATCGGCATGTATCTTTCTGCAAATTCATCATCAAACAATGATATTAGGTATTGTAATTATTCAAACTTGCAAGATTCCGAACGCAACAATCAAGCAACGGAAATTGTCCAGATGCCGTCTGGACAATTTCCTGATGTGTTGTGTTTGACAACTTTATCTAATCATTATGACATCTTGTGTCGATGTCGTAGCTCTGAGGAACGTTTATTCTATATACTTTATGCACATAAAGAAAATCTGAAGAACAAGGAGTTGCAACGTGCTATTTCTACGCAAACATATGAAACATTATTGCGAAGAAAAATTAATCTGTCGAAAGGATTGCTTGAAACATATCCCGACTCACCAATAATGTTCAAAGATACTTACTTTGTGGATTTCCTCAACTTACCAAAGAAACATAATGAGTCGAACCTTAAGCATGGACTGATAGAACATATGAAGCAATTTATCCTTGAGTTGGGGAAGGACTTCATATTTATGGATCAAGAATATTGTTTGACTGTTGGTGCTTCTTCGTTCAAGGCTGACTTGCTGTTCTTCCATCGCGGACTACAAGCTCTCGTTGCTGTAGAATTAAAGAAAACGAAGTTCCATCCGCGCGACCTCGGTCAGTTGGAATTCTATCTTGAGGCTCTTGACCGTGATGTAAAGCGTTCAAACGAAAACCCCTCTATTGGTATCATTCTATGTCCCGATGCCGACAAGGTGGTTGTTGAGTATGCTATGAGTCGTAGCATGAGTCCAACAATGATAGCAGAGTATAAACGCATCTTGATACCACAGGAACAAATGCAACAGCAGTTAAGAGAGTTTTGCCAATTCTTTTTAACTGAAGATAGCCCGAAAAAGAAATAACAAATGAATACTAAAGCATTACGCCAAAAGATACTTGACCTTGCGATACATGGTAAACTTGTACCGCAAGACCCCAACGATGAGCCAGCATCAGTGCTCCTCGAGCGCATCCGTGATGAGAAAGAACGCCTTATCAAAGAAGGCAAAATCAAACGCCCTAAAAAGATGAAGGCTACTTCTGATAAGCCGCATTATCCGTACGAGTTGCCTGAAGGATGGGTGTGGACAACATTGGGAGAAATTAGCAACTATGGTACTACTATCAATATCCAAGTTGATGATATTGATAAAAACGAGTGGATATTAGAGTTGGAGGATATTGAAAAAGAAACTGCTAATATAATTCAACGGCTTTCTGCCAGTGAAAGGTCTGTCAAGGGAACACGCCATAAGTTTAGTGCTGGAAGTATATTATATTCTAAATTGCGCACTTACTTGAATAAGGTTTTAGTAGCACCGAGTGAGGGTTATTGCACAACAGAAATAATGCCATTCGATACATACGGCATTATATCTAATGAATACATCTGTCATGTTTTGCGTTCACCATTCTTTCTTGACTATACCTTACAATGTGGATATGGAGTAAAGATGCCACGATTGAGTACTACTGATGCTTGCAATGGAATGATACCATTACCACCATTAAATGAGCAGATAAGAATTGTAGAGGCTATCAAGTATTGGTTCGTATTGATAGATATAATTGAAAGTGGAAAAGAAAACTTACAAGAGACCATTAAACAAGCAAAGTCTAAAATCCTTGACCTCGCCATTCACGGCAAACTCGTACCTCAAGCCCCAACTGACGAGCCTGCAAGTGAACTGCTCAAGCGCATCAATCCCAAGGCTGAGATCATTTCTGATAACGGGCATTATCAGAAGTTGCCTGAAGGATGGTGCGAATGTAAGTTATCGGATGTTTGCGTCTTTGATAACGGATATGCTTTTAGTAGCGATAATTATTACGATTGTGGAATCCCATTAATCAGAATCTCAAATATAACAAATACTGGTTCGATTGATTTATCATCATGCGTCTTCATTCAAGATGTCCCATCGAATAAATTTATCGTGAAAAGTGGTGATTTACTTATAGCTATGTCTGGCGCTACTACAGGTAAAATGGGGGTTTATTTATATGAAGAAGATGCTCTTTTGAATCAACGTGTAGGAAATCTTAAATGTACAGATGCAATGCTTCAACAATACAGAAACTACTATATGTTTGCTAAATCTGACTATATTCTTAAGATTGCGTATGGCGGAGCCCAGCCCAACATAAGTGCAAAGGCTATTCTTGATATAGACGTAATGCTCCCTCCACTAAACGAGCAGCACCGCATCGTTGCCAAAATAGAAGAGATATTTGCTCAACTTGATGCAATAGAAACATCATTGTAGGCGATAGAGTTAGCCATCGTAAGCGTAATACTTACGGTGGCTAAACCATACGTGCGATTACCAGACAACTACCTTGTCTACGATTTTCTGCTGTTCGCTTGCTGTGCGACGCAGATAGATACGAGTGGTTTCAAGGCGTTCATGTCCCATGAGGTCAGCAAGAAGGGCGATGTCGTTAAACCGCTCGAGGAAATTCTTGGCAAACCGATGACGGAATGAATGTGGATATACAACATCACTGTTCATTCCATATTTTTCAGCAAAATGTTTGAGTTGGTGGGCTATGCCTCGTGTGGTGATGCGATTCCCGAAGCGGTTGAGGAATATATAACCCGATGAGATTTTTTCTTCTTCGAGCCATTTGATCGCTTCTGTCCGCAGGTTCTTGGGGATATACAATCGGCGTATCTTGCCACCTTTGCTATAAAGGTCGAGATAGCCAACTTTAACGTGCTCCACCTTGATATGGAGTAGTTCGCTTACACGAGCACCAGTAGCAGCCATGAACCACACGACAAAATACCAGGTGTCGTGTCTGTCACTCTTCAGTTTTCGCTTGAAGAACTTATAGTCTGCATCACTAATCACATTCTCCAAAAAGTTCTTCTGCTGAACTTTCACAAACTTCACCTTTAACTTCTCCTGCTTGGTAAACTCCAGATACTTGTTGATTGCCTGCAACCGTAAGTTTACAGTCTGCGGCTTGAAATTCTCTACCAAATACCCCTTGTATGCCAAAAGGTTTCGTTTGTTCACCACCTTGTAGTGCTCCATAAAATACTTCACCGTCCATTCATAAGAACGTATGGTGTTCTTGGTCAAATTACACTTGACCAAATACTCATTGAATTGTGTTACCATATTGCATTTGTTTAAAATGAAACATATTACAATATAGGAACGTAACGGGCATTATCAGAAGATGCCCGAAGGATGGGCTGTATGTCAGCTTGATAGCATCATTAGTTATGAGCAGCCGACCCCTTATATTGTAAAATCAACAGATTATGATAATACATATGCAACTCCAGTTTTAACAGCTGGTAAATCATTTATAATTGGGCATACGAATGAAACAAACGGCATCTATGAGAAGCTGCCGTGTATTATCTTTGACGACTTTACTACGGATTCAAAACTTGTCGATTTTCCTTTCAAAGTAAAATCGTCTGCAATGAAAATTTTGCAAGTAAAAGAGGATATAAATATAGAATATATAGCAATGTTTATGAGTATCACACGATTAATCGGTGACACCCATAAACGTTATTGGATTTCTGAATATACAAAAATAGAAATACCGATACCTCCCCAAAATGAACAAGATCGTATAGTTAAAAAGGTCAGACTTTTATTAAGTAGATTAGACGAAATAATGGAGAACCTATAGATTCTCCATTATCGTATCGAGGATTGTGAATGTTTGGTTTATGGCATTTACAATCCTTTTTTGTTCTTCGTATGGAGGCAAAGGAAAAAACATTTCATTAAAATCACTACTGTTAAATCCTACTTGCGCCGTTCTTGATATTTCTTTAAGTCTGCCTTGATACAAGTCAGACAAATAATAATAGTAAGCAAAATCTCTGACTATAACATTAGGATATTTAAAAATAACCTTTGCCATTGCTACATTATATGCGCCTGTTTCTGCATGAAAAACCTTTCCTAAAGAACCACCATAACGAGCTAATAAAATATCTCCCTTTTCTGTCCGTTTTGATGCTAATTCTTCAGGAATATAAACAGGTATCGGATTATCTCCGTAATCTCTAATCTGATATAATCTTATGTAATTATCTTTAGGAACAGAAATGAAATGATTTTTTGCAGGTTGTGATCCTCCTGATATTTCCAATATATCATTATGTCCACACCACACCCATGATTTAGGTATCTTAAATGGCAACTTCTGATAATGCCCGTTATCACAAGTGATTTCAGCCTTGGGATTGATGCGTTTGAGCAGTTCAGTTGCAGGCTCGTCCGTTGGGTCTTGTGGAACGAGTTTACCATGAATAGCGAGGTCGAGGACTTTGGATTTTGCCAGACTAATAACTTTTTGTATTCGTCCTTTGCTTTCTTCGATTTTATCAATTATACTTAACCATTCGCCCAATTCTTTGACAATACGCTTTTGTTCCATAATCGGTGGAATAGGTAATTCCAAATTGGACAAAATTGTTCCATTGACATTGGGTTGACCGATGCCTACAGAGTTGCCAAGAACTTGTTCCCAATAAAAACCAGATTCAAAGAAGTATTTGACAAACGCTGGTAACACATAGTGGTTTGTTTGTACTCTAATAAGGTAGGACGCATAAATAGCTTTTTCTTTCAAGTTATTTACGAGATATGATTTTCCTACAGTTGCACCTGTCCTTGCAAATAATATGTCGCCATCTTTTAACAAATAGGCTTCGGCTTTTTCATTTTCATAATCAGTAAATGGAACTGTGTCCCAGTTTACCTTGTTATCTTGTATGTCAGTAATTCTTAATAAGCGATATGTTCCTTGTGATTTCGCAGATTCACTAACACCATAAAGAATTGATTGAGAAATTTCGCCAACAGTTGTCCACACCCACGAACTCGGCACTTCAAACGGCACATTCTCATAATGCGGCTTATCAGAAGTCTTCGGACTATCGCTGCGGCGAAAGATGATGTTGGTTATCATCTGTATATAAACAACAAAGAATAAATAGTAGTTTCAGTTTCCTCTTTATTGTGTGACTCGCATGAGTATGTGTTCTTTTGTATTTACTTGTGGTCCAATCATATGTGAAAGTTATTCATATTATGGCTTCGCAATTCTACTGCTTTTCTATTATGTAGTGTCCAGCCTTCTATTGGGTGTGAGAAGCAGCATCGTTATGTTTGATGGGAAACGAGGTGGTAGCTGGTGTAGACCCCCAAATTGTCCGCCCCGCCCCCGCATTTCATCATTGTCCTGAATTATCCCCTGGTTTATCGGGTGAGCCGAGCCGTGTCCTGTACGGATGTAGAGCGTACTTCTGAAAGCCCAAAGTGCATGATTAACAAAAAAAGAGGAGAACTTATCGTTCTCCTCTTCGTGACTCGCATGGGGCTCGAACCCATGACCCCAACATTAAAAGT
>ENA-OOXC01001757-OOXC01001757.1-human-gut-metagenome-genome-assembly--contig:-NODE-1757-length-11906-cov-2.606953_pt1 | contig 11906 bp, 10 predicted proteins | sample MGYA00241578_ERZ501325 | MGnify/ENA primary metagenome ERZ501325 (study PRJEB25962, sample SAMEA2042737) | human gut metagenome | biome: human gut; feature: human-associated habitat; material: faeces...
TATCGCCACAAAGGCGGAGCCTTCAGAAGACGCCGAGGCTTTTTGTATTTATTTTTTATGGAGCAGTATGTCTATATATATAATCTGTTTGTCTTTATATATAATAAGGTGTAGTGGTAAACATGATGTAATAAAGTGTCAGCATCATCTGCCTGGTCCATATTCCTTGTGTAAATCGCCCGTCTTTCACCCCCAAAGTGCTAATTTTGGCTAAAAATAGTGGCGGAAATGGTGGAAAATTATTTTTTTTTGAAAAAAATCGCATTTTTGACTACCCCATTTAAGATATTTTTCGTCTTATTGATGTATATCAAATCGACAACGACGTGCAAGACGAACATTTTTACGACTTGATGGTAGGCTATTTCAGTGACAACCTCAGTGCTGAGGAGGTCGCAGAACTCGTGTTGTGGCGCGATGCCAACGAAGCCAACTCCCGCCTGTTCAGACAGCTTCACACTATCTGGATGTCCATTCCCAATATGGAGCAGCTGGCTAAATATGACAAAGTGCTTGCCTACAAAAAGTTTATGGAGTGCGTGCATGCTCATCAGCGTCAGCGTCGCCATCGCCGCGTGATGTATATGATGCGCTACGCCGCCATCCTTCTTGTCACCGTGGGCGTCTTCTCCTACCTCTTTTATATAAAGGGACAGGATATGGTAGAGTCTCGCTTTGCCGACATCAGCGTCGAAGCCCCCTTAGGTTCCACTACCCGTATGACACTCCCCGATGGCACACAGGTTTGGCTCAATGCCGGCTCACGCATCACCTACTCTCAGGGTTTCGGTGTTCGCGAACGCAATGTGAAGCTCGTGGGTGAAGGCTATTTCGAAGTTGCCCATAACGAGAAACTCCCCTTCCACGTCAACTCCAGCGCTCTCAAGCTGCGTGTGCTCGGTACCAAGTTTGACTTCCGCGACTACCCCGACGACCCTAATGCTATGGTCACTCTCGTCGAAGGTCGCGTAGCCTTAGGCAGCCATGCCGACTCTGCCAACCGTGAATACCAGTTGCAACCCAACGAATGTGCCGTCTTTGAGAAAGGTTCCAAGAACATGACCATCCAGTCTTCCGTCGCCCAAGCGTCACGCCAGTGGACCCAGGGAGTACTGATGTTTCATGACACCACCCTGCGCGAGATAGCCCTTACGCTCTCTCGCAGTTACCACCAGCGCATCGTGATTGCCGACAGGCAGCTCGCTACTCTCAACTTCTATGCTACCTTTAACCGCGACGAGCAGACGCTCACTCAGATTCTCGACGCCCTCTCTGCTACCGGGCGCATCAGATACAAACTGCAAGGAAAGACTTACATAATATACTAAGGGCACTCCCCGACTTTATAACTTACTTTTACAACTTTAACCTCAGACACCCAACAAAAACAAAACAGAAAAGAACCTTATCACGAGCCCCACGGTCATAAAGACTGTGCCTGGGCTCACCCTGATGGCGGCCAGGGAACAAGCCCCACCAACGTAAACAATAACCTACGAATAAGAGTTAATAAATATAATTATCTAATTTAGTACAGTAATGAATATCAGAAAAAAAGGCCTCTTGGTAGGCGCGTTTCTGTTGTGCATGAACCTCAGTGCCCTCGCACAGAGCTTGCAGATGCAGCTCAAGGGAGTCACTGTAGAGAAGGCAATGACAGAATTGAGACAAAAGAGTGGATATTCGTTCGTGTTTGAGTCAGCTGACGTGAATAACGCCAAGGTAGTCAGTGTTAACGCGAAGGATGTCAAGCAGGCTGTGGAGCAGATCCTCCGTGGTCAGAGTGTTTCTTACGAGATTAAGGGTAAGAACATCGTCGTTTCAAAGAAGCAGGGTAAGACCGTGGCTACCGCCAAGGCCAACAATCCCAAGAAAAAGGTAACCGGTACTATCACCGACGAGAACGGTGAGCCCATCATCGGTGCCACCATCAAGGAGAAGGGCACTCAGAATGCTGTAATCTCTGATGTAGACGGTAACTTCGTTCTCAACACCACCGAAGGCGCAGAGCTCGAGATTACCTACATCGGCTATGCCGACCAGACTCTCAAGGTAACTGGCAAGGACAAGTACAGCGTGTCTATGTCTTCAGGTACCAAGGAGCTCAACGAAGTTGTGGTTACCGCCCTCGGTATCAAGCGTGCTGAGAAGGCTCTGAGCTACAACGTACAGCAGGTGAGCGGTGAAGACCTCCTCACCAACAAGGATGCCAACTTCATCAACTCCCTCAACGGTAAGGTTGCCGGTGTGAACATCAACGCCAGCTCTGCCGGTGCAGGTAGTGCCTCTAAGGTTGTGATGCGTGGTACACGTTCAATCGAGCAGTCAAGCAACGTGCTCTATGTGATTGACGGTATTCCAATGTTCAACCTCGGCTCCGACGGTGACTCTGGTTTCGGTTCTAACGGTACTACCGAGGCTATCGCCGACATCAACCCCGAGGATATCGAGTCTATGTCAGTGCTTACCGGTGCTGCCGCTGCCGCTCTTTACGGTAACCGCGCTTCTAACGGTGCCATCGTTATCACCACCAAGAAGGGTAAGGAAGGCAAGACCGAGGTCACTGTAAGCCAGACCACTGAGTTCTCTTCAGTTTTCCGTACTCCCGACTTCCAGAACGCTTACGGTACAGGCAGCACACTGCGCGACGCTGGTGGTGAGTCTTACAGCTGGGGTGCCAAGCTCAACGAGACCAACTATCGTGGCTATGACCCTGTAGACAACTACTTCAAGACAGGTGTCGTTACTACCGAGGCTTTCACCCTCTCTACCGGTACTGAGAAGAACCAGACCTATGTTTCTGCCAGTGCCCTCAACTCAGGTGGTGTAATCCCCAACAACGAGTACAACCGTTACAACTTCACCATCCGCAACACAGCCAAGATGCTCAACGACAAGCTGACTGTTGACGCCGGTGCAAGCTACATTATCCAGGATGACCGCAACATGACCAACCAGGGTGTATATGGTAACCCACTGGTAACCGCATACCTCTACCCCCGCGGCAATTCTATCGATGACCTCAAGATGTTTGAGCGTTGGGATACACAGCGTAACCTCTACGTTCAGAACTGGAACGACCTCGCAAGTGAGTTCGTAGGTCAGAACCCCTACTGGATCAACTACCGCAACGTACGTACCAACCGCAAGTATCGCTATATGCTCAACCTCGGCGCCAGCTATAAGCTCACCGACTATCTGAGCCTTGCTGCACGTATCCGCGTAGACAACGCCACCAATACCTTCGAGAAGAAGTACTATGCTTCTACCAACAAGACTCTCGCTGGTGAGAATGGTCAGTACGCTCTCGTGAAGACCGATGACAAGCAGACTTACGGCGACGTAATGATGACTTTTGACAAGCGTTTCTTCCAGGACCGACTCTCTGTCAATGCCAACCTCGGTGCAATCATCTCTGATGTTAAGCAGGGTGTTACTGGTATCGATGGTCCTATCAATGACAACCTCATTCCTAACGTATTCAACGAGTACCAGATTGACCCCAACCGCGAGAAACGTCAGCCCGGTGGCTACCACGACCAGACCAAGTCTGTCTTCATGAGCGCTGAAATCGGATGGAACAGTCAGTACTACCTGACTCTTACCGGCCGTAACGACTGGCCCTCTATGCTCGCTGGTCCCAAGTCTAACAAGTCTTCATTCTTCTATCCCTCTATCGGTGCATCATGGATTGTATCACAGACATTCCAGTTGCCCAAGCAGATTGACTTCTTGAAGGTTCGCGGTTCATTCGCTTCTGTAGGTATTCCTTTCCCACGTTGGTACGCCAACCCTGTATATGAGTGGGATGAGGCCAACCGTCAGTGGAAGAGCCAGACCATTTATCCTATGTACAACCTGAAGCCTGAGACCACAGACTCTTGGGAGTTCGGTTTGCAGACCCGTCTGTTCAAGCACTTCAGCCTTGACCTGACACTCTACTGGACCAAGACTTACAACCAGACCTTCAACCCCGACATATCAGTATCTTCTGGTTATAGCACCATGTACATCCAGACCGGTAGCGTAAGCAATAACGGTATCGAGTTGGCTCTGGGCTATGACAACAGCTGGGGCAACTTCAAGTGGTCTTCTAACTACACATTCTCTGCCAACAAGAACAAGATCAACGAGCTCGTAAAGAACTACGTTCACCCTGAGACCGGCGCCATCATCAACAAGGACCGTCTGGACCTCAACGGTATGGGTTCTGCTCACTTCCTGCTCAAGGAAGGTGGTACGCTGGGTGACCTCTACTCTCTCACCGACGTAGTACGCGACAGCGAAGGCCGTGTATATGTTGACGAGAACGGTAAGGTGTACAAGGACACCAACGTAGGTGACATCAAGCTGGGTTCCGTATTCCCCAAGTGTAACATGGCTTGGCGCAACGACTTCAGCTACAAGGGCATCAACTTCGGTTTCATGTTTGCTGCACGCTTTGGCGGTATCGTTTACTCAGCTACACAGGCTGCCCTCGACGCTTACGGTGTGTCTAAGAACACTGCCGACGCCCGCGACCTGGGTTATGTACTCGTAAACGGTGAAGACCGCGTGAATCCTGAGACATGGTACACCACTATCGGTGCTGCCGACGGTATTCCCCAGTACTATACCTACAGCGCTACCAACATTCGTCTGCAGGAGGCAAGCCTTGGTTATACCTTCAAGAAGAACGTATTCTTCGGTATCGGTGACCTGAGCCTCTCTCTCGTTGGTCGCAACCTGCTGATGCTTTACTGCAAGGCACCTTTCGATCCTGAGACCACAGCTACCACCGGTAACTACTATCAGGGTATTGACAAATTCATGACACCAAGCACACGCAACCTTGGTTTCAACATCAAACTCAAATTCTAAGAGTAACTATGAGACAGATTAAAAATATCATAATGAGCGCGGTTGCTGCAGGTCTCTGCCTGAGCTTCTCCAGCTGTACTAACGACTACGAGAGCTTCAACCGCAACCCCAACGGCGTCACCAAAGACGAAACCCAGCGCGACGCCTATGCTATGCGTTCAGCCATGCTGAACCTCGAAGGCTGGGTAATTCCTACCGATGTCAACACCAACCAGTTCACCGAGTGTCTGATGGGTGGTTCTTACGGTGGTTACATTGCTGACTCCAACGCAGGTTTCGCTGGCAAGAACTTCGGTCAGTTCAGCCCTGAGAACGGATGGAGCCGTGTAATGTTCAAGGATGTCATCCCCAAGCTCTTCATCTACTGTGGCGAAGTAGCCCGTGCTACCGACGATCCTATCCCCAACGCCGTAGCTTCTATCATCAAGGTGTCAGGTATCCAGCGCGTTACAGACTGCTACGGTCCTATCCCTTACTCTCAGGTAGGTAAGGACGGTCAGATTACCGCTGCCTATGACTCTCAGGAGCAGGTGTACAACCTGATGTTTGAGCAGCTCAACGCGGCTATCGACGTGCTGACCCAGAACCGTACTGCCGACTTCAGCGACAAGGCTGACCGTGTGTATGGTGGTAATGTGACCAAGTGGATCAAGTATGCCAACTCTCTCAAGCTGCGTATGGCTATGCGTATCTCTAAGGTGGCTCCCGCCAAGGCTCAGCAGATGGCTGAGGAGGCTGTAAACCACGAGGTAGGTACCATGACCTCTAACGACGACAACGCCGAGTTGACTCTCGTTTCTACCAACCCCTTCGAGATTATCATGTACGAATACAATGGTGGTGACTCTCGCGTAAGCGCTGATATCACAACCTATATGAATGGTTACAACGATCCCCGTCGTGAGAAGATGTTCACCAAGACCACTTTCGGCGGTCTCGTTGACAACGGCTACTTTGGTATCCGTAGCGGTATCGCCATCCCTGGCGGTTCTATCGCTCACGCATACAGTAACTATATCGTAGCCACCGACAGCAAGCTCATGTGGATGAACGCTGCCGAAGTAGCTTTCCTCAAGGCTGAGGGTGCTCTGCGCAACTGGAACATGGGCGGTACTGCCAAGGAATTCTACGAGCAGGGTGTAAAGCTGTCATTTGCACAGTGGGGTGCCAATGGTGCCGACGCTTATCTGGCTGACAACACCAGCATGCCCGCTTCTTACAAGGACCCCGCTGAGCTCAACACCTACTCTGGTGCTACCTCACAGATTACCATCAAGTGGGAAGACGGTGACTTCGAGAAGAGCCTCGAGCGCATCATCACCCAGAAGTGGCTTGCCAACTTCCCCCTCGGTCAGGAGGCTTGGGCAGAGTATCGTCGTACCGGCTATCCTATGCTGATGCCCGTTGTTGTCAACAACAGTGCTGGCGTAGTAAACTCAGCCCGTGGTGCCCGTCGTCTGGCTTATCCTCAGGAGGAGCGTCTCAACAACGCCGAAAACTATGTTAACGCTGTAGGTCTCCTCGGTGGTGCCGACAATATGGCTACTGACCTGTGGTGGGCAAAGTAAAACATTCAAAGATAATATAGACAATTATGAAAAGTATCTTAAAATATATCAGATTATCAATGGCATGCATCGCCGCAACAGCCTTCGTGGCAAGCTGCGACACCGATGTAGAGTCTATTGACATCAACAATCCGGGTGTAGACAACCAGAACCCCGGCCTTTATCAGGACTATCTGTCCCACCTGAGAAACTACAAGAAGGGTTCTCATAAGGTGGCTATGGGATGGTTTGACAATAGCGACAAGGCTCCCAACTCTCAGGGCAAGCACATCCACTCTGTACCAGACAGCTTGGACTACATCGTGCTGACCAACCCCGACAACCTGGCTGCTTTCGAGCTCGCCGAGATGAACGAAATACGCGAGAAGAAGGGTACCAAGGTGGTATTCGAAATCAACTACGAGAACATCAAGGTACAGTATGACGAAGAGAAGAAGGACTTTGACGCTGCAAACGAAGACCCCACAAAGGTATTCCCCGCTTTCAACAGTTACCTCGTTGATACTGTAAGCGCCAAGCTCGCTCTCGTAGAGAAGTACAACTATGACGGTGTAATCATGGCCTTCAACGGTAAGATTACCACCTTCATGACTGAAGCCGAGAAGGCAGAGTTCATCGCTCAGCAGAACGTATTCATCGGTATCGCCAACGACTGGGCTGAGCGTCACGCCAACAAGGAGCTCCTCCTGATGGGTAAGCCTCAGAACATCCTCACCAAGGAGGTATTTGACAAGGCCAAGTATCTCATTCTGCCCGCACAGAGCGAGGTTTCAGCCTCTGCCCTTACTTACCTGGCTCTGAAGGCCCTCGAAGAGGGTGTGCCTACTGACCGCTTTGTAGCCCTCGTCAACGCACCTTCACTCGACCCCACAGACACCAATACCGGTTACTGGGGCAAGGAAGTTGCCATCAAGGGTGCCGCCAAGTGGGCTGCCGCCGAGTATCAGGGCTTCGTTCCTGCCGGTATCGCCATCCAGGGTATGAGCAATGATTACTATCACTCATCGTTCACTTATCCCAATGTGCGTTCAGCCATTTCTATCATTAATCCTAATGCTAAAAACTAAACAGCAATGAAGAAGATTTTCAAATATATTCCGATGATGCTGGCTGTGTTTGCTCTGGCTTCTTGTCAGGACAACGACGAAGAGAACTTCGGCAACAAGGCATCAATCAATTCTCAGGAAATGAGAGCGGAGACTATCATCAAGGGCGATGCCGGTGATGTGGTTAAGACACTCAGCATCACCATGCCCCGCCCCGCCGAGAAGACCATTAACGCTACCTTCAATGTAGCTCCCTCTTTGGTAAGCACTTATAACAAGTGCTATGGTGCCAATGCAGTAATCCTGCCCGAAGAGTGCTACAATGTAGTCAACAACAAGGTGACTGTAGACGCAGGTAGTGTAAAGAGTACCGATGCTACATTTGAGTTCACCAACCTGGGTAATCTTGACCGTGAGCTCATCTATGTACTCCCCGTAGAGGTTCAGACTGCTGACATCGACCTTGTAAGCTCTGCTTCCAAGTACTACTTCGTATTCCGTGCAGGTGCCCTCATCAACGTGGTTACCAACATGAGCCGCAACTACCTCACCGTGCAGTGGGCCGACAAGAGCCAGGTAGCCAATATGAGCCAGATTACTATGGAGGCTCTGCTCTATCCCCGCGAGTTCGGCAAACTCGTCTCTACCGTAATGGGTATTGAGGGTCGCTTCCTGATGCGTATCGGTGATGCCGGTTTCCCCGACAACCAGATTCAGATTGCTACCGATCGTGGCAACTTCCCCGATGCCGACTCTAACAAGGGTCTGCAGACCAAGATGTGGCAGCACGTAGCCCTCACTGTAGACTGTGCTACTCGCGAGTACAAGATTTACATCAACGGCAGACTGCAGAGTGAAGGCACTATGAGCATGACCGCTATCGACATCCAGGGCAACGGTTCTGACCGTGACTTCCTTATCGGTAAGTCTTACGATGACAACCGCTGGTTTGAGGGTGATATGTCTGAGGTTCGCGTATGGAACGTAGTTCGTACTCAGGAAGAGATTGCTTCTCACATCTACAATGTTGACCCCCAGACTCCCGGCCTCGTAGGTTACTGGAAGATGGATGACAACACAAGCGCTTACAGAGTAGTAGATGCTACCGGTCATGGCAACGACGCCGTAGCCGCTGGCGCTCTCTCTTGGAGAAATGTATCTCTGCCCGAGAAATAATCCACATTCAATCAACAAGAACAATAAAGAAAATTATGAATATCAATAAAATAAAGACATTTGCATTGGCTATCCTCGCCGCTGGAGCTATGGCTTCATGTGAGGATGCTATCAATGTACAGCAGATTGGTGAGGAGCCCTTCGCTCCTTCTCAGAAGAGCCTCGTGTTCCTCTCTGACCAGTTTGGTATGACCAATGCTGACTCGCTGCTGTTCAACGAGCAGGGTACTACTGAGTTCTTTGTCAACCTGACTCAGGTTCAGACCAAGGATGCTGAGTTCACTGTAGTTTACGACGCTGCTGCGCTCAACAAGTATAACATGGCTAATGGTACCGACTACAAGGCAATGCCCGAGGCTCTCGTAACTATCGAGGGTACTGCTGTGGTAGCTGCCGGCCAGGCCAAGTCTTCTGCCGTTAAGGTAGGCTACAAGACCGACGCCGCTCTTGAGGACCTCGGTACTTACGCCATCCCATTGGCTGTTAAGGGCAACTCACTCGCTGAGGCTTCTGTAGAGAAGGGCGAGTTTATCTTCCTCGTAAAGGACATCACCCGTATGCCCAACTGTCATAAGGCGAACAAGAACCAGATTGTCGTAAGCTGTATGGAGGTTAACGACGCTAACCCCCTGCACAACCTCTGCTATACTCTGAAGGAGTCTGGTAAGCTGGTTATCGACCAGGTTATCCTCTTCTCTGGTAACATCAACTACAACGCTGAGACCGGTGAGGTGTACAACTACAACAACGAGAACGTGCAGCATCTGCTCGACAACCGTCAGAAGTATCTCGTACCTCTGCAGCAGAAGGGTATAAAGGTTATCCTGGGTATCCTGTGTAACCACGACCGTGCTTGCTGTACACGCCTTGGTGACGAGGCCGCCCGCAAGTTTGCCCGTGAGCTGAAGGCTAAACTCGAGGCTTATGAACTCGATGGTGTATTCTTCGATGATGAGTACTGTAACCGTGGCGACTATCCTGGCTTCACTACTTACAACAACTTCTCTCGTCTCTGCTACGAGGTTCGCAAGGCTATGCCTAATGCTCTGATTCAGGCTTACGTTTATAGCGGAACTTCTTCTTGTGGCCCTGTTGATGGTATGCAGCCTGGTGAGTTTGTAACTCAGGCTATCCAAGATTACGGCCGCTATTATGACCTCGAAAGAGATTACCCCGGTCTGCCCAAGAGCGGTATGATTCAGGCTTCTTCTGAGTTTGCTCGTGGTAGCATCATCTCTGAGAACCGTGCCCGTCAGATTGTAACAGATGGTTACGGTGGTACCATGATTTTCTCGCTCAACCCCAATAATGGTTATGTATATCGTTTCAACAACATCACCATTCCTTTCTATGGAGAGGAGACCGTTCAGACTGGCAGCTATGCTAAAGACTGGTAATGTATAAAACAAACTTATTATTACAACAATGAAAGCAAAATATATTTATACCATCATGATGGCAATGGCCCTTACCTTCGGTATGGCGTCTTGCGACGATGATGACAATAACGGCAATACTGAGCAACAGAAGCCTGCCACCAAGACCGAACTCAAGTGTGACATGGATACTGTGAAGGTCGGTATTGGTGAGACTGCCTCTTTCAACATCCTTGAAGGTGGTGGCGACTACAAGGTAATCTGTGAGAACGAGGACGTGGTTACAGCAACTCTCGAAGGAACAACTGTAACCCTCAACTCTCAGAAGATGGGTCTTACCGGTGTCATAATCTCCGACGCCGAGGGCAATTACAAGCGTGTTATCGTGAAATCTATGTACATGAATCTCAACTTCGACAAGGAAGAGCTCTTCATCGGCATGAAGCTCGGTCATACTGATGGCAAGGCTACTCTTAACGTACTTGAGGGTAACGGCTCTTACAAGATTGATGTTGCTGACGAGACAATCGCTCGAGTAATTGCCAAGACAGAGACTTCTATCACATTCCAGGGTATCAATGCTGGTGAGACAACTTGCGTAGTTACCGACCTTATGGGTCTGCAGAAGACTATCAAAGTGAAGGTTGAAACTACTACAATTCCTTTCACTGAAGATGAAAAGGCTGCTATTCTGGCTATTACCAAGAATGTAGTCAACTGGAATGGACAGGATGGTTACCAGTGGGGTGACTATACCGTGAAAGATCTCGGTGATGGCAAGATGCAGGCTAAGTGGGATTACTATAACTGGTACTATATGACTTGTACTTGGACTGGTGATGCCACTGTAGGCAAGAAGGGTACTGGTACCTTTGTTTACAATATGAACTATAAGAAGAGCTTCGATGTTGATGTTGAAATCATCAAGAACGACGGTTCTCGTGTCTGGGGTATCTGCTCTTGCGTCAAGGATGATTACCTCAATACAGGTTACTTCTGCATAGCGCTTTAAGTAGAATATTAAACAATATAAGATTGCATTTGGGTAACCAAATTTTCTATTAAGTTAGATTTATTTAGTTTTGAGTGGGTCAGGCTGTGAAGTCTGACCCATTCGCTGTTTATGCCCATGGGGAAAGAGAATCGCCATCCCAGCCTTCAAATGTCAGCTCCGGCAGTTAATCTGCAATTCCAGTTGTGTACTAACGCCTGCGGCTAATCGCAACTCTTACAGAGTAGCAAAGTTAGTGGGGGGAGCTTACCCAGGGTAGCGGTCTTCGCCCGCAACCCTGGGCTGTGAAATCGCAACTCTGTCAGAGTTGCTGCTGCTTGAGGATTGCCTACAATAATTCCCCACGTTGTTTCTGCTTGCGGTTTCCTGCCTACAATAATTCCCCATGCTGCTTCTGCTTGCTGGGGCATGCCCCTTTTTCACTATACCTATTCACAATAAATACATGGATTGGTGGTGAAATCGGTACGGCTATCATAATTATCATGATTTACTATAAAAAAACGGCGCATCATTTCGCGCAAATTGAAATAAAGGCTATATTTGCACATCATCATCTTTATCTATGTCACAATCACTGAGTAAAATATATATCCATCTCGTCTTCCATGTCAAATCGACGAGCCCGAGAATATCCGAGGAGGATACCCAACATCTGCATGCCTATATTGGCACAGCCATCAACAAACTTGGATGTTCCACCATCATCGTGGGTGGTACCGGTGACCACGTACATGCCCTTTTTGTGCTGTCGCGCGAGGTAACCATATCCCAAATGGTTAAGGAGATAAAGCGTAGCAGTAGTATGTATACCTGTTGGCGGAATTAATTTAGTGCATACTTAATTCTGCCAATGGGCTTGTCGTTA
>ENA-OOXC01001762-OOXC01001762.1-human-gut-metagenome-genome-assembly--contig:-NODE-1762-length-11887-cov-2.298682_pt1 | contig 11887 bp, 9 predicted proteins | sample MGYA00241578_ERZ501325 | MGnify/ENA primary metagenome ERZ501325 (study PRJEB25962, sample SAMEA2042737) | human gut metagenome | biome: human gut; feature: human-associated habitat; material: faeces...
AAGCATGGAGAGTAGCTTGTCAGAGTCTTAGGAAGCTCTTCCTCTGGTGTCATTGTATCGATGAACTTACCAATCATAGAGTGCTCACTTGTACCGATCAGATACAGATCCTCACCCTCAATCTTATACATCATGGCATCCATCTCAGCGAAACTCATAACACCGGTTACAACGTTGCTGCGGATCATGAAAGGTGGTACACAGTAAGTAAATCCACGGTCAATCATGAAATCTCTTGCATAGCTGATAACGGCTGAATGCAGTCTTGCAATGTCGCCCATCAGATAGTAGAAACCATTTCCGGCTACCTTTCTTGCACTGTCAAGATCAATACCGTTCAGCTTCTCCATGATGTCTGTATGATAAGGAACTTCAAAATCTGGAACAACTGGCTCGCCAAAACGCTCCAGCTCTACATTCTCAGAATCATCTTTACCGATTGGAACAGTCGGATCAATGATGTTCGGAATGACCATCATTTTCTTCTTTAACTCTTCACGCACCTGTGGCTCCTGCTTCTCCAGCTCTGCCAGACGGGCTGCGTTCTTTGCAACTTCCTTCTTAACTTCTTCTGCCTCTTCCTTCTTGCCCTGTGCCATCAATGCACCAATCTGCTTTGCAATAGCGTTCTTCTTTGCACGAAGCTCATCGGCTTCCTGCTGAAGGGCTCTTGCCTGCTTGTCAAGCTCGATGACTTCATCTACTAATGGAAGCTTCGCATCCTGAAACTTCTTCTTGATATTCTCCTTTACAGCGTCTGGGTTTTCACGAACAAATTTAATGTCTAACATAATTGTCGTCCTTTCTTATTTATAATAGTAGTTTAAAATATTTGTTAAAAAATTGATATCAAAAATTTTGTATCATTATAATATTGTGACCTGATTATGCATCAAAATTCAGATTACCATCGGCATCTTCGAATTCTGCTTCCTTTGTCAGATCCTGAATCTCTTCTTCCACCGTCTTAGCCTGTTCCAATGCTTCCTTTTCTTCCGATGAAAGCTGGATGTAAGATTCCCCGTTTACGATTTCCTTCGCATAGGTAAAACAGCCTTCCCTCGAGTGCATCGAGTTCAGTAGAATACCGGAATTCTCATCGTTTAACAATGCGATGACGAAGCTTAGTTTTCCTGCCATCTTATCAAATGCATCGTACTTGACGAGGGCATATTTGCTGATACACGAGGACAGATGTTTCTTGATCTGCCGGTGCTCTTTCGTCACACGTCTGGCATTTACCTTGACCTGATCCATCTCTTTAAAACGAATCCGAATAATCTTCTCCAAATCCGCACCTTTTTTGCCACTCATAAGCATCTCATATTTTCTTGCCATCACATTCATCTTATGAATGATAAAAATGATTAGAATTATGAGTAAAACAACCAAAATACAAAGGATTGTGACAGCAGAAGACATTTTCATACCAAATATCTTAGCCTCTTCCATGAAGTTTTCCTCTTTTCGATTTTATTGTGCGAGCAACTGTGTAATGCGCTCTAAATCTTCCTGTGAATAATATTCAATTTCAATTTTTCCGGAATCCTTGGTCTTTGCTTTGATGGTTGTCTTTGTTCCAAGGGATTCCTTTAAGCGGTTTTCAATCGCTTTATATAAGAAGGAAAGTTCCGGGTCTTCTTTCTCGGATGTCTTTTCCTTTGGTTTCTTATTTAATAGTTTCTTGACGTAGCTCTCTGTCTCACGCACGGAAAGCTTTTTATCAAAAATATACATTGCTGTCTCATACTGTAACTGAGGTTCTGTGATCGTAATGAGTGCACGAACATGTCCGGTCGACAGCATATCATCAATCAGCATCTGCTGTACCTTCTCGGTCAGCTTCAGAAGTCGGAGTGCATTTGTCACAGTCGTACGGCTCTTCGATACACGTTCTGCAACTTCATCCTGTGTCAGGTTGAATTCCTGAATCAAACGTTCATAAGCGTGTGCCTCTTCAATCGGATTTAAATCCTCACGCTGGATGTTCTCAATCAATGCGATCTCAACAATCTGCTGATCATCGTAATCTTTGATGACAACTGGAACCTCTTTCAAACCAGCTAACCGGGCAGCTCTCCAACGGCGCTCACCGGCAATCAGTTCATAGTAGCCTTTGCGCTTCACTACGACCAATGGCTCAATCACACCAAACTGTTTGATGGAATCTGCAAGCTCCTGCAATGCATCTTCATTGAATTCTTTTCTTGGCTGATTTTTGTTTGGCTCAATCCGGTTGATATTTAATGTCTGTTCTACTTTTTTCACAACCTCTGTTTTTGTAACAGCGCCTGTTTTAGTCTGTTTCGATGCCTTTGGACTGACATCTTCGGTTGTATCGTCTGTCGGAATTAAATTACTTAGTCCACGACCTAATCCTCGCTTTGGTGCCATAGCGTTCTCCTCCCAAATAGGTGTTTTTATAATTTTGCGTATAGTTTATTATTGATTACTTCGTCTGCAAGATCCCGATATCCCTGCGCGCCGGATGCCCGGCTGTCATACAGGTTGATAGGAAGTCCGAAGCTAGGTGCTTCTGCTAGCCGTACATTTCTCGGAATAATGGTTTTATATATAAACTGATCCAAATTATTCTTGACGTTTTCAACAACCTCCAAAGACAGGTTCGTACGTGCGTCATACATCGTAAACACAACACCTTCGATTTCAAGGGATTTGTTTAGCTTCTTTTTAATCAGATTGATCGTGTAAATGAGCTGCGAGAGACCATCCAAAGCAAAAAATTCACATTGGATTGGCACTAAGACAGTGTCCGCCGCAGTCATAGAATTGATCGTCAACATACCGAGAGCCGGTGGACAATCAATGATAATAAAATCATATTTTTTCTTTACGCTTTTTAACAGGTTCTTTAGTATATGCTGTGGATCTTCGGCATCGACCAATTCGACTTCTGCACCTGCCAGATCACGGTTCGCCGGCAAAACGCTTAAATCCAGTCCATGCTCCAATGGATGAACGATCATACACTCTCCAATGTTAATCTCTCCACTCATGGCATGATAAATGGTGTATTCCAAGGTATTCTTATCGATACCAAGGCCACTTGTCAGATTGCCCTGTGGGTCCATGTCGACAGCCAGAACCTTTTTACCTTTTTCCGCCAGACATGCTGCGAGATTGATTGATGTTGTTGTTTTTCCTACGCCGCCTTTCTGGTTGGCGACTGCAATGATTCTACCCATAAAAACCTCCACATATAATAAACATTATAGCACTACCTGACATGTTTCGCTATATCAAAATATGGGTAAATTTGTTGTAGGAGTACAATATATAGATTTGAGTGCTTAGATATTACAATATGTATGGAAAATAAAAGAAAAATTCATAAAAGTCAAGTAAAAAACCGTAAAATAAATATTAGTTATTATAAACACTTTAGTGTTTCACGTGAAACATTAGATATTTTGAAAATTATATTTAATTAAGAATTGGAAGGTTGTTATCACATATGCTATTTGATTTTGTGTGTTGATGTATATATTATTCAGTAAAAAAATATGTGCTTATGTTTCACGTGAAACATGGTTGCGAGATTATGATTATATGGAGATGTAATTCAAAAATTAATTATGAATGAATCTATAATAGATGATAACAAACTGAACTTAGCATTTTATAAATTGACTGAGTGAATTCTAGTGCTATCAGAAGTAACATAACGGGTACATAAAAATAATAGAATATTATCTTATTTGATTTAGATAAATAATTGAGTGTATTTCAGATATAAAAATTGAATTTGGTATAGACACATTAGTTTTAAAATATCTGAATATATATGTTTCACGTGAAACATTGTTTGCAACATATACATTACATAAAATGAAAATAAAATCTGAAATATATGATTTATAATATCTACAAGTATCTAAAAATGAATAACTGATGAACCGACAGATAACTGGTAAAATTTATTTCTGGCTGTTTTTGGTTTTATAAATAACTGTAACGTGTAATATGTTAAATTATAAAACAACAATAAACTTAATTGATAAATTATAGTACAATATGCATCTGTATAATTTTAATGTACATAAAATGAATTATAACTGTTATCTATTTATATTGAGCATGTGTTATCTATATTGAATATAGAATAGAATTTTAATTCACGATTATCAATATGTTTCACGTGAAACACTGATTATCCACATATATAAACATCAATAATTGTGGAAAAGTATATAATATCCACCAACTTATACACATAATTGTGGATAAAAATGATTCTAAAAACAAAAATTGTTGATAACTTCGGGCGGAATCATACATATTGTATTTATAAAATTGGAGATACAATATAGTGAGGTTAGAGGAGAGTAAAACATAAGCATATGAATATATGACAATTTCATAAAAATAAGCCGGATGATTTAATCATCCGACTTACTTAACTTCTTAGTAATTATATACCAGTTTTTATCATATGGAATGTATAATGAAATTACATCTGTTCTGGACAATCAATACCAAGCAATTCCATTGCATCTTTGATCGTCTTCTTTGTGATATATACCAGTGTAGCACGCGCGTTACGCACATTCTCTTCCTCTACATGGATACGGCATGCGTTGTAGAATTTGTTGAATGCCTGTGCAACATCGACTGCAAATCTTGCAACGGCAGAAGGCTCGTAACGCTCGGAAGCATCCTTGACAACCTTCGGGAAGCGGTTAATCTCTTTCAGTAACTCCATTGCTTCTACATCTGTCAATACACTGTAATCAATATCTGCTGATGGTGTAAATCCATCCAGCTTCTTTAAGATACTGCAGCATCTTGCATGTGTGTACTGTACGTATGGACCAGTTTCACCATCGAAGTTCAAAAGCTTCTCCCATTTGAAAGATACGTCTTTGATACGCTGGTTATAAAGATCATTGAACAATACGGCACCAACACCAATTTTCTTTGCTGTCTCATCCTTATCTGGAAGATCCGGGTTCTTCTCATTGATGATCTCTTTGATCTTCGCAATCGCTTCGAGGAGAATATCCTCGGCATAAATAATATTTCCGCTACGTGTAGAAAGCTTGGCACCTTCCAAGCTGACAAGTCCATAAGGAATATGCACTAACTGATCCTTTGCCCATTCATTTCCAAGCAATTCAACAACCTTGAATACCTGCTTGAAGTGAAGCTTCTGTTCCTGTCCGGTTACATACAGACATTTTACGAAGTTGTAAGTTTCTTTCCGATAGAAGATCGCTGCAATATCACGTGTTGCATAGATGGAGCTGCCGTCGTTCTTCAGGATCAGACATGGAGCCATATCATAAGCGTCTAAGTTTACGATCTTTGCACCCTCACTCTCTGTCAGGAGATTTGCGTCTGTCAGTCGTTTTACAACATCGTCGGTTTTATCACGGTAGAAGCTCTCGCCGAGGTAGTAGTCGAAGTCCATACCAAGCAGATCGTAAGTACGCTTGTACTCGATCAGACTGATATCCTTGAACCACTGCCAGATTTTTAAAGCTTCCTCGTCACCATGTTCCATCTTCGCGAACCATGCACGCGCTTCGTCGTTTAACTCTGGATTCTTCTCAGCCTCTTCGTGGAACTTCACGTAGAGCTTCATCAGTTCGGCAACGCCGTCCTTCTTGACCGCTTCTTCACTTCCCCATGCCTTGTATGCAACGATCAGTTTACCAAACTGTGTACCCCAGTCGCCGAGGTGGTTGATGCGGACAACCTTGTAGCCCAGCTTGGAATAAATCTTATACAGAGAGTTTCCAATGATCGTCGTACGAAGATGTCCAACATGGAAATTCTTTGCTACGTTTGGAGAAGAATAATCGATACAGATTGTCTGTCCATTTCCTTCGGTAGAACTTCCGAAATCATCAGCCATAGAAGCTGTTACCATTGTTTCGATAAATAATTCCTTCTTTACGAAGAAGTTTAAGTAAGCACCCTGTACCTGAATCTCCTGCAGGAAATCCACATCGCCGATTGCTTCTTTGATATCGTTGGCAATCATCTGTGGGGCTTTGCGCATCGTCTTCGCAAGGCGGAAGCAGGGGAATGCAAAATCACCAAGCTCCGGTTTTGGCGGAATCTCAATCAGGTCTGCAATTTCTGCTGCGGTTAACCCTTCGACGTTTGCAGCAATCAGTTCTACAATCTTGTTTTTCATAATATATAAACTCCTTTATTGTTGTTTGCTTTTATTGTTGAATCGGGAAGCTGAATTTTACTGTGGTTCCCGACATGACATCCCCGGAGATATCCAGCTTGCCACAGAGCATATACAGGATTTCCTTTGCTTTGTGCAGGCTGCTGTACCAAGGACTGTCCTCCATATAGGTGTCCTTGATGCCGACACCATCATCTGTCAGAATGACCTCTGCCATATTTGGCGTCAGGCTTGCCTGTACGGATACATTGGATGCATTTGCATGTAAGGCGATGTTATCGAAAAATATTGCAATCAGCCGCATGAAGTTAATGTTGAACACCGGATGATAGCTGATGTTCGGATCTGGTGTTTCGACAGATGCGGTAATTTTGATCTTTGTATGTTTCTGCTTAAACTCATTTAAGTAAGCTTCGAGCTGTTCCTTCAATGGTTTGTCGGAAGAAGAAAAGCTGTTCATGTTCTCGGCGATTTCATCGACCGAGTGGGACATCTGCTTTACGTTGTGCAGGATTTCCTGCAAGGTTAATTTCGCACGTCCGACATCTGTTCCAATCAGATAGTTGATCATATCCAGTTTGTTCTGCATAGCTTCCAGCCCGGTTTTGATCTGCTTATCCAGAATCGTCTGTGTGAGTGCCCGGTCGTATGCATCCAGCATTAAGATATTATATCCATGCGAGGAGATGTCTTCCTTGGCGTCCTCCTGAAGAAATGTAAAGCCGTAGTGATCGGTATGATCAGGGTCGTCTGTCGTGTAGCGAGGCTCAAAAGAGGTAAGTGCATCTTCTGCATTGTTCAATGCTTCCAGGTATTGGCGCAGCTTGTTCAACTGTAATTCCATGCCGCGCAGCTTTAACGTCAAGGTCTCCTTCACGGATTGCAGGTCTTTGATCTGCTCCTGAATGATCTTGTTGCGCTCGGTATCCACGCCATCATTTGTGACAGGAGAAAAGACGCTTTTTCTGGAGTTGGTCTTGAAGGCGTAAATGTCCTTCGTCTTGTCCAGCTCATCAATCTTGATGTCAATTTCAAAAATCTGTGTTTTGAGATTCTGGATATCCTCCAATTGTGACAGGAAGGATTTGTTGAAATAATCCAGCATCATCTGATTGGCAGATTTGATTTTCTTAAAATTCTCTTTTGATTCTTCCATAGTTGAAGTACCTCTTTTCGTGGTGCAAGGTTTCCTGTTATCGTCTGCGGGAACGGGAGTTTTGCTTCCGTTTCCGTGGTTCGATCACATTTGCATAAATAAAAAGTCCAAGAATACATGCAATGACGACCGCCGCAATTATATATTTCCAATAGCTTTTCTTTTCTTTGATCAACGCCGGGCGGATACTGCCATTTTTGTATGCTTCGGCTACGGCAACGTCATCGTTGGAATTGACATAGCCGGAATAGCTGACCGGAAGAGTCAGGCAGGTCGTACCTTCATAGGAAACTTCCAAAGTACCGATATAACCTTCATCCAGCCGGTCTGCGGATGGAACAAAGTTCATTTGCAGCTTGGTTCTGTCGGCATTGTTCGCAAATATAAATGGCTGGTTATTGTCAACGGACAGATGCATGGTTCCGAGATTTTCACAACCATAATAATCGTTTAAGAAGTTCTGCGCGGTCGTGGCAGCCTCTGCATCGAATTCATAGTCTGACAACAACGTGGTGTTTGAGTAGTTGTTGAATACATAGTTGAACAGCGCAATGCTGTCGGTGTAATTCGTTGCGTTGTCAGGGGCACCCATTGTCACACAGATCAACTGCATATCATTTTTTTCAGCCCAGACGACAAGTGTACCACCCGCATCATCAGTATAACCAGTTTTTCCACCTTGACATGCCGGGTAATAATATTCGGAATTGCTGAGCATCATCCGGTTGCCCTGCGTGAGATAACGCGTCTCATTGTTCATGTTCGTTGGCGGAATCTCATGATAGGTTTCTGAAGCATACTCACGAAAGGTCTTGCTTGTAAGCGCCTCTTTTGTGATCAGCGCCATGTCGTAGGCAGTTGTATAATGATCCGGATCATGCAATCCGTTTGCATTCGTAAAATGTGTATCCTTGCAGCCGAGACTTTGTGCAGTATCATTCATCAACTGCACGAAATTCTCCAGAGAGCCGGACACTTGTTCTGCAATCGCCCAGGCTGCTTCATTTGCAGACATGAGCATGACGGCATAGAGTGCATCCGACATACTGATCTCTTCGCCGACATCGAGCGCGATATGGGAACTGTTGCGGTCGATGCCCCAGACGGCAGCGTCGCTCATTGTGATCGTAGAGTTTAAATCTCCGTTTTTGATGGCGAGATACGCAGTCATGATCTTTGTGATACTTGCCGGATATTGCCGGGTGTGGGAATTCTTTTCGTATATGATCTGTCCGGATTGTGCATCCATGATGATGGCAGATGTGGACGTAATCTGTGGAAATCCCGTCGTTGCATTTGCATCGGATGCAGTTGCGGTGCTTGTCTGTGCAGCCTCGCATGGAATACACATGCTGAGGAATAGCACGCACACCATTATATAGGAAATAATTTTTTTCACTGTTTTGATCATGCTATAAAATCCTTTTCTGTAAAGATTGACATTATCTTCTTAATTATCATATAAAACAGGGAAAAAAACAAGAGATAAAATGCAACATTCTTGTGAAAATTTAAAATAAATGCTAATATAGAAACATTATAGATGGACGAGGTAAAAAAGATGAGATTACGAAACGTAAAAGGCTCCAGAGAAATGATTGCCACAAATGATTTTGTCGTGCATGAAGAAGAGACAATGAAGGGAAAGTGGCATGATTTTTTTGAAAATGAAAATCCGATTCATATCGAAGTGGGAATGGGAAAAGGCAGATTTATTATAGATATGGCAAAGCTGCATCCGGAGATCAATTATATCGGTATTGAGAAATATTCGAGTGTGCTTGTCCGGGCAATCGAGAAGCAGACAATCGAGCAGCTTCCGAATCTGGTGTTTATCCGAATGGATGCGGAGGCAATCGAAAATGTATTTGAAAAAGATGAGGTTGCCTATATCTATCTGAACTTTTCTGATCCGTGGCCGAAGGATCGTCATGCGAGACGGCGCCTGACATCGGTGCAGTTTTTGAACCGGTATTTGAAGTTCCTCGCAGCAGATGGAGGGCTTACATTTAAGACAGACAACCGCCCGTTGTTTGATTTCTCACTGGAACAGGTAGAACTTGCCGGTTGGGAGATGGTCAACTATACGTTTGACCTGCATCATAGCGAGTATGCGGAGGGTAATGTCATGACGGAGTATGAAGAGAAGTTTTCTGCTATGGGAAATCCAATCTGCCGCATGGTCATCAAGCCACCAAAAAAGAAATAACAAAAACGTGTAAAAAAAGAGATTCCAGTGCATACTATGGTAGTAAGATACATGCCGGAGTCTCTTATGGGAAGAAAAAAATGTGGTTTTAAACTTACAAATGCAGTGTACTCGAATCCCTGTCTGAATCGAAAACTGATGAATCTTGGACGCAGTATACACACAGTATGTTGTATTCTGAACCGGCTGGAGACAATTAGTGCATGTAAGAAGTTAAGGAAATAAAGGGTTTGCGGGCTTTTTGAAAAAAATCTGAAAAAAATGTGAAAAAAAGCTTGCATTTTGTAAATGAATGTTGTATACTCCATATTGTTCTGATGAAGAACACATGGTAAGTGAAAATTCACTACGGGCCGCTAGCTCATTTGGTAGAGCACCTGACTCTTAATCAGGGTGTGCGGGGTTCGAGCCCCCGGCGGCCCACTTGTAAAAGCATCGGTTTTGCAGAAGAAGCTGCGGAGTCGGTGTTTTTTTTGTATTTTCGGTTTTACACAGATGAAATGCAGAGAATCATGCAGAATTTACAATGTAAGTGCAGAAAGCGTGTAGAAGATGATTTATGAAAAGATGATTGAAACTGAAAATTCAGATCCGATGCGAACCGCATGGACAGATTACCGGCAGACATTGACCAGTTATGTCTTAGAGGGGATTGAGAGCTATTACCGGCGGGCACATCTGGCAAGACAGGGAAAATTGCGGGATCAGGCGTTTACTTTGGAGGCGGATGTACCTTTGGAAGCGAAACCGGTAGTTGCTATCTGGGGTGCCGGTCGATGCAATGATCTGGATCTGGAAATGCTGGCACCCTATGTGCGGTTTGTACTGATTGACCGGACGATGGAGGATATACAGGCGGCACGGGCGCGATATGGATTATCAGAAGCACAGTGTGTCTGTGTGGATTTGCGATTCTGGGAAATCTATGAGGAAGAGGAACGGTTTTTTGAGACATTGCTTGCGAATGGGGACGATCTGCATTTGTCAGAATATCTGCGTCAGGTCATGGAGTCAGTGGCGGAGCAACAGCCAACATTTGCGGGATATGAAAAGGCATTTGATTTCAGTGTCGTGTGTGGACTTGCCAGTCAGTTAAATGCGCGGTTTGCTGGGCTGCTGCAATTATATGGAAAAGATCTGCGCAGACTGCCAAGGACGGCTGCCATGATGAAGGAAATGAATGTGCAGGCAGCAGGGCGGTTGATGGATGCCATTATGGTGACAACAAGCGGAGCTGTTTTCGCGGCAAACGAGATATATGCAGCGTTGCCTGCGCGCGAAGAACGGCTGGCAGAATATGCTCAGATCTGGACGGAGGAATGGGAACAGCTTCTGACAGCAAAGACAGAAACACAGATTCTGCCAGAGGATGTAGAAGGCATTACTTGTCAGGTTGCAGGCAGCCGGGAATTTGAACTGCATCTGATGCAGGCACAGAAGGCGGGAAAGCTTGTTTTCCGGCATCGGAGTGGGTGCGTCTGGCCATTTTCAGAAGAAAAATATTATTTTATGGATGTTTTGACGGCATATTTCATAAATAAAGAAATAAAATAAAAAAATAACTTTCATAAGTTAGGAAAGCCTTTTTGAGTGGCTGTTTTGTTGAAAAAAGAAAGTTCCTATGGTATCATAACGGAGATTGGATATAAATAGCATTATTCCGAAGAGGGTATCTATGAAATTATATGTAACAAGACATGGACAGACACAGTATAATATAGAGGTTCGAATCTGTGGAAGAGCAAATGTGCGACTGACGGAAAAAGGAATCTCACAGGCACATGAGCTGGCACAGAGCATGCAGGATACGGATGTGGATCTCATCATTTCATCACCGCTTGTGCGTGCAAAGGAGACTGCAGATATTGTCGGTGCAGCGATCGGTGTGCCGGTAGAAGTGGATGATCGCCTTGCAGAGCGTGATTATGGCGTGATCGACGGAACCTATGAGGGAACGCCGGGATTCATGGAGCAGTGGGTACAGTTTGGTTACCAGTATCCAGAGGGTGAGTCGCTGCTTAAAGTTGTACAGCGTGTGTATAATTTTCTAGATGATATCAAGCAGCGCTATGCGGATAAAAAGGTCATGGTGATCAGTCATGGCGGTGTGTGCCGGGTGATCAACTCATATTTTGAGAGTCTGGATAATGAAGACTTTTTCAAGTTTAATCTGGGAAATTGTAAAGTTCTTCAATATGATCTCTAAAAAAGAAGATTATGTAAAATATGTAATAAAATAGTCACAATCTAGCATAAATTCCTTGAATGAATGAGGGGTTTATGCTATTATTTTTTTATCACTTCTTATTAGAATTAAGAGGGTTATTTAGGAGGGAAGATTTATGAATTGTACGATGTG
>ENA-OOXC01001776-OOXC01001776.1-human-gut-metagenome-genome-assembly--contig:-NODE-1776-length-11814-cov-3.173824_pt1 | contig 11814 bp, 13 predicted proteins | sample MGYA00241578_ERZ501325 | MGnify/ENA primary metagenome ERZ501325 (study PRJEB25962, sample SAMEA2042737) | human gut metagenome | biome: human gut; feature: human-associated habitat; material: faeces...
CAACGGGTATTTATTTTTATTGCCGAGGTGCAGCCTATCTTCACGGTTATGCCGTAAAGTAATGCAAACCGAGCGCAATACATAAGAAAGCATATTTGAGTTAGCCTACCTCATTTCGAGCGAATCGGATTACTCTTTTTTAGTTACAGGATTGAGGCGACACTTTTGCCAGAGTCAAATAAAATACACAGCAAACACAAATTGCTCTATAAAATTCTTGCTCATTTCTCATAAAAAAAACGTTCAAACAACATGAAAGTACGGTAGTTGACCTTTTCAGAAAGACAACAATTCCATTATCCTATCTGCATCATCACGACTAAAGCCACGTACTATAATTTCGCGTCCGCCGCGAGTTTCAATATGTATGTCGGCAAAGAGCATGTGTTTGTCACACGACACACTCGCAATGGTGTCGTAATGGATTTTTGTTTCTTTACAGCCAACAACCTTAGGCTTACGATGAATCACCAATCTATTCATTCTATCAATAATGATTTCATCCGGAAACACTGCACTACCATCGCCAAAAACGCGATTTACTTTAAATTCATAACGGTTCATATATCTTATCGTTTATAAGTTGAATACTTTTGCAGCATTCAAGAATGTTACTTGAGTAAACTGCTCTACTGTGCTGACATTCTTAAAAGCGTTGAGTTTCGTCATGTAATATTCCGTCATATCTTGCTCGGGGTAGAAATGTTTGGGAATACACATATCTGTTCCCCAAAGGAGTTTGTGAGACAATCCCTCGTCCAATAGTCTTTTCATATCATCTACTTGCATAAACGCTGAGTCGACATAGGCGTTAGGATATTCCGTAATGATGGGGATTGCCTGCATAAGCGGTCTGCCATGAGCAAGAATGAAATCAATATCAGGACTGTTTGCTATCATTGATTCGTACCTACAACATTGACAACATGCTTCGTTACCTGTATGAATAAGCAAAGGCACTTCCAACTCACGAGCGATATCTATTACCTCTGCGAATTGAGAGCCTTCAGGTTCCCAATCGTTTTTGTGCAAAAATGGATGTACTTTCAAACATCGCCACTTTATATCTGATTCCAGGAACCAAGCTATATTACCTTTTAATCCATCTGGTGTAATCCACATTACTGGCAATACTTTCTTTCTATCTATGTCAATTATTTCGTGTAACTCATTAATCACCTGTATGTAATTCTCCTCACACATTGTGGTTGAGGAGATTGCATAGAAATCTATATCTAAACAAGCCATTAATTTGCTGACATATATAGATGAATAATATTCTGCCTTGAATCTTCCAATATGTACGTGAGTATCGATAATCATCCCCAAATCAAATCAAAACATCTTTATTATAGCATATAACTTTTTCGGTCATATAATTTCTTGACACATATAGAATCAAAAAATATCTTTTGAATATCAAGCATCCTCCCATACATGAGTTATTTGAAAAATCGTCACAGGATTTGTTGTCATCGATGCAGGGTACACTACAAATATTCCTGTCGGACATATCTGAATAATAGTTGTATAATTCATCAATATTCTTAAAGTTCCGGATGCTTACCTTGGAACTATCTGACATACTAAAGCAACAAATCGCCTGTAGAGTTGGAAAGATATGTTATAGTTCTTTATGTTTTGGCATTTTCATCTGTTGCAACAATAAGACCACATACACCAAGAGACACATAATAATCCATGATTTCTACAGTCAATGCTTTTGGGGAGCTGCCATAGAACAACAAACTCCAAAGCCGCTGTCCTAATTGCCTTAAGATGTTTCTCATAGTCTTCCCTTGAAATTGGCATATAACACTTGTCGTCAATAGTAGTATCTGAGCGAATGATAGTCAGAGTATTTGACGAGTCAACCTTATATGGAGGGAGAAATAGAGATCGTGCATGTTTGGCATTCTGCTGATAGAAGTCAATCATGTCCATATCATAATTATATGGTAGCTCAAAGGTTTTCAAAATCATAATATTGCTTATAATATTACCTTAAAGGAGTCCTTTGTCTCGATACTCTTCAACTATTTTCTTGTTTAAAAAAGCAACATCACAAAAATGATGATTAACTGCAAACATGTCACCTCCAGATTCATTATAGTTACGCACAAGACATCTCGCACAATAGTCACGAGCCTCACACTCCAAGCACTGAGGGAATGATGCCTGAGTTATTTTTCTAAGTTCTTTTACACGTTCACTTTCTTCCCATATTGCCTTGAGCGTTTGTTTATAGACATTACCTAATACATAGTCTTGCCATCCGGCGCAAGGGTAAACATCGCCGTTAGCGGTGATACAGCAGTTGTCATATCCTACACCGCAAACAGGTTGTTTCATAAATCTTTCAAGATTAAACTTTATTTCGTCGGTAATAGGCAGCTGCTGAAGAGTTTCTTCTCTGTAAAGAATGTCGTGCTCTATGATGTCACGAAGTAATTCTTCAGTTTCCTCTAACGACAGACGGTTTGCCAGATTTCCTGTATCAAGGTCTGAGCGTGCCATCATGATGTAGTCAGTCTGAGCCTTCACCTTAAGTTTCTTCGCATAATCGAGCACCTTAGTATAGCCAGCTCGATTAGCCTTCATAATTGGACAGCTAATTTGGATAGGAATATCGGCTGCGACCAATTTCTCAATCGATGCTTTGGTCTTCTCAAACGAACCTTTGACAGTAGTAATAAAGTCGTGTATATCAGGATCCATCGAATACAAAGAGACCTGTATCAGAGAGAGATTTACTTCTTTCAGTGCCTTGATTTGGTCATCCTTGAGTGAGATAAGATTTGATAGGATAGAAATCTTCAAATCTTTCTCTCTGCAATATCTTGCTATATCAATAATATCCTTATGTAAGAAGGCCTCACCTCCTGAAAGCGTTACATGGATACCACCCATAGCCGCAAATTCATCGATGACAGACTTCACTTTGGCAGTAGGCATGTCAAATCCATGGTTTTTCTTGTCATTGGGAATGTAACAATGGATACAACGTTCATTGCATCTGCTTGACAATTCAAACTGAAGACTTGAGATAAGTGGACGCCCCTGGACTTCTTCCAAAAAGAAATCCTGCGTATTATCGCTCACTTTCTCATCGGTAAATTGATAAAAGCTGTCGGCCATGGTTTTGGGAATTTCTACCGAATAGGTGAAATCTTCATCCTTGACATTTAATTCCTCTTCAGTTTCTCCGGTAACGATGAATTTGTCTTTTGCCAGACTCTCGATAAACTCCAAGAAGTCTTTCCTTAACACCTCTGGATTTGCATCCTCATAAAGAGCAACAAGACGAACCAAAATATCGTCAACGTCTTGAGGTTCTCTTTTTATTTCTTTCAACCAATCTGCCCCTGACTCATCATAAGTTCTATCATGACGGGTGAGTTGGTTTGTAACATAACCGTAACGCTCAGTTGTTCTAATAAATGTGTTCTTGCTTTGTTTTACTAACATGATTCATAAAATTTTGGATTTAAAGGGCGGAAAGATTAATGCAGATTCTTTCCACCCCACGTTTTTTACAGATTACTTGGTACGCTCGCAGTTGATGCAGCTCCACTTGTCACCGTATGAAGTACCACTGCCGCGTTCTTCAGCAGGACAACCTGCTGCATAAGAACCAGATGCGAGGTTCTTGGCTACCATCTGTGCCTTTACATACTTTTTCATAATAGTAAAAGTTTTTGTGATTAAGTCTACGTCCTATATAGCGATTCGACATTCTCTATGCATACGTCCTTTGTAGCGATTCTGCATTCTCTATATATGTTTTATTCCGAACGCAAATAATCTGCTATCTGACCTCTAAGAATAGAGTCGTATTGTTCTCTGGTAAGATATATTATATCTAATAATTTATAGGACAAACTATTATTGTTTATGTACTTTATAGCCTCATTAAATAGCTCTTCATCACTGGGCTGATGTGTACACATCTCACCTATTGTTATATACATAACCACAGGCGCTTTGTCTTGTTCTCTTGTTTCAATAGAAACCAATGCATATATGTTCATGTCTAAAAAACATGCCTACAGATACCCAATTAGGCGATTCGCGATTTAACTTAAGGTCAACTACAAAAAGAAAAAACGCGGGTATCCACTTCTGCTCGTCCGCTTGCTGAGGTCCTAGGAAAACCTTTAGAGTTGAACGAGACAGAGTTTATACCCACGCTGTATAGAGACACCAATCTCCGGGGATAGCGTGTGTGAGGTTACAAGATACCCTCACTACACGCCCCGGGATATAGTTGTGCCATACCCGCAAGCATTCACTTCTGACATTTGTTCTTGAACTCTAAATCGAAATTTCCTAGGTTTCAACATGCCCAGAACAAAGCATCAATGACGCTTTTTACATTATGTAGTGTCCCACCCATTAATCTGACCTCTGCCAAATGCCCACCAATCTCAGTCCTGCCTTATAGCATCACTTTGCTTGGCTCAGCGTGGGTTACGACATTGCAAATATACACATTATTCTTAGATATTTCAACACAAAATATAGAAAAATAAAAAAATATTATCATTTTTTGAAAATAGACTTAATTTATTGCCGAGATGCAGCCTATCTTCACGGCAATGCCGTAAAGTAATGCAAACCGAGCGCAATACATAAGAAAGCATGCTTCTTTGTGGCGTTTCAGGTGTTGGGTGGCATCATTGCCTAACAAAAAGGAACGATTTCCGTCAGAAAAGTTTGGCGCTTAGTTTTTTTACTGTATCTTTGCCATGATAAATAGCTAAGCCTATGTCTACAGGCATCCCCCAATCACCGCAGAGAACAACAAGAAAGCAATAATGGCGTTCGACACAGAAATAAAAGAATACGAGGCGGCAAGGCAGCAATACCAGACCTCGATTATCAATCAAATGAATAGAGAAGAGTACATCAAATACAACGAGGTGCTCTTTTCCACCTATTCGTGCGCCATTGAAGGCAACTCTTTCTCCGTAGATGACACCCGAGAGCTGAAGGAGAAAGGATTGGGAATGATTCCTGCGGGAAAGACGCTTTTCGAGGCATTCGAAATGCTTGACCACTTCGAGGCATTCGAGTATATGATGCAAAATACGCAGCATCCTATCGACGAAGAACTGCTCAAGGAAATCAACAGGCGAGTTACCCGTCACACGCTTTCTTATCACGCTCCCGAGGCCATCGCGGGAGAATACGCCACTACGGATATGACGGCTGGCGACACGGTCTTCGGCGACCATAAAGAACTCATCGCAAGAGTGCCAAAGCTATTGGAATCGACAGAGGAAGCCATCGTCGCCGCTAATGTACACTCCATGATACTTGCTGCCCGTTTCCATGGTTTCTACGAATATCTCCATCCGTTCCGCGATGGCAATGGAAGAACCGGGCGCCTGGTCAGCAACTACATACTGTTGCGCATGGGGCATCCCCTCCTTATCATCCCGTCAGAGAATCGCAAGGAATACATTGCTGCGCTCCGCATGATTCGTACAGAAGCGACCGATGAACATCTCATTCGTTTCTTTTTCAAGATGGCGACACGGAGAATGGATGAAGAATTGAAGCAGAAAGAAGCAAACACCAAACGCTTTACGACATTTCTCTTCTAAAGCAGCCTGAACGAAGACGCGTTGAGGTTTCTACACTGACCGACAAGAAAAGAGTCGGAGCCAAAACCGAATAACATAAATGAAAAAAGCTACGGAAGATGGGTCCGGTTATGACAAATTATTATTACTTTTGTAGATACTATTAGGAATCAACAACTAAAAATAGAATCTATGAAGAAGACTATCGTAGCAATGGCAGCCATGCTCATAGCAATGGGCATGAGCGCACAGCAGAACATCTCATTTCGTGAGGGCGACATCGTTTCGCCACAGGTAAACGACGACCACACCGTAACCTTCCGCGTGAAAGCGCCCAAGGCCAAGAGTGTGAAGATATTGGCCGACTGGGAGCAGAACAACGGCCAGGCTACTATGAAGAAAGGCAAGGATGGAATATGGGAGTATACCACTCCGCAGCTCGCATCCGAAATGTTCACCTATCGCTTTGACATCGATGGTGTGCTGGGCATCGACCCTGTAAATCCGTTTACGCGCCGCGATGTGGGCAACATATTCAGCATCTTCTATGTGGGTGGCGGCGCTGCCGACGAATATCTGGTAAAGGATGTGGACCATGGCCAGGTGCGCACGGTATGGTATCACTCCAACACGGCCAACGCCGACCGCCGTATGAATGTGTATCTGCCTGCCGGATATGGCAAGACCGACAAGAAATATCCTGTATTCTATCTTCTCCATGGCAGTGGTGGCGACGAGACAGCATGGCTCGACTTGGGCCACATGGCGCGCATCATGGACAACCTCATTGCCGAAGGTAAGTGTGTGCCTATGATTGTCGTCATGCCCAACGGCAACTTCGGCAAACAGGCCGCTGCTGGCGAGACGGCAGAGAATCTCGCGTTCAGACCCGTATCGACCCCCCTGCTGCCACACTACAAGGATGGACTCTTCGAACTGGCGTTCCCGGAAATCGTAAACTATGTCGATGCCACATTCAACACCATCCCCGACAAGGCACATCGCGCCATTGCCGGACTGTCAATGGGTGGTATGCACACGCTTATGATTACAGCCAACTATCCCGAAATGTTCAATTACATCGGTCTCTACTCCGCCGGCGTCGACTTCTCCCATCTTAATATGGAGGAGGTTCCAGCCTATGCCAACCTCGACGCCAAACTCACCAAGCTGGCACAAGGCAACCCCAAACTCTACTGGATAGCATGCGGCAACGAAGACTGGCTGTTGCCAGCGAACAAGCGGCTCATGGAGCGCATGGACAAAGACGGACTGAAGTACACATTCCACGAGAGTCCGCGCGGCCACCTCTGGAGCAATTGGCGCCAGTACTCGCTCCTGTTCATCCCTCAGCTGTTCAAGTAAAGTATAACGACATTCCCCTAAGAACCATAAAGATACAGCCATTGCTGGCTGTATCTTTATGGTTCTTAGTTATTGCTGTCCGCTAAACTTGATGGACCAGAAAAAGACAGGGCAAGATAAGTTTGAAGGACCGCATTATTTTAGCGATTAAGGAGCTTTTGAAGAAAACTCTTAGATTCGTTATCGTTAATGTTATTCTCAAATTGCTCATCATATAGCAACTCATTTATGGTTTTACCATTAAATTGTGCCGTTCCTCTGGTTCCTCTTCCAGCCCAATGATGTTGAAGGAGAGTCGTGTTTTGGAGTTTGTCATGAAATACAGATGCCAAAACAGTATTAACTATTCCTGTTTCATCAATACCTACAAAGAAAAACATAAATACGGACTTCTCATTACCCATGCACTTCAAGAACTTGTCAATATTATAGGCTTTAGGATTAGAATCAAGATAAAGGACTTTTGTCTTGATATCTGTATATGAGTCTGAATCAGAAAAGTTCCTAACATAGTCACCTAAGTCATTCTTTGTGTCATAAGTAGGGAGAAAATGTTCTATTTCTTCGATATTCCGCAACAATTTGTTACGTTCTTCCTCATCAGAAGTGATCAAAACTTCAATAAGTCTTCCTCTTATATTCACATTTGGTATATGAGATGCCACAAGTATTGCATCTTTCACTTCTTCACAACGAGTTCTTAAATCTTTCAAGAGTATACCGTAATCATGGGATTGAATAAACTTTATTGCCCTCTTTGGAGAATTTAACACATTCTTAATTTCAGCCTCACTTAATTCCGCTCTGCCAATATTGGGCTTTATATTATTCGTTCTTTCCACAAGTCGTTCAATATTCTCTTGCCAGGTGAATCCTTCGTGATAAGCAAATAGTTCATCAAAATCTTTTGGAGCATTTACCTTTCCGATTTCCGGCAATTCTTTACGAATATTGCTACCAAGAAAGCTACCTCTTATATTATCAACTCTAAGTTCCTGTGAACTATGACTGTTTTTATCCAGAAGTGTGGTGTTTATCATATAGATGACATTATCCAAATTCTTCCTTACCAAAACCACAAAACATGGTATATGGTCATACTTCTCAAGTTTTGATAAAGACAAGACCACATTACTAAATGAACTGTTCTTGCTATAACAAAAAACGACAGCAAAGAAATTGGTATGAAACACGGCTCTACCATCTCTTACCATGGCAATGGTTTGGGTAACGATGCTAATCATTTCCTCTTTTATGTTGATACTCTTGTTTCTTTCAATGAGTTCAACAAAATCATGAACGTTTTTATTCATAATTTTTAGTACTATGATAGTTGAGGTTCTTCTTTTTGGTTGATTTTGTTGATTTATTGGCTTTTTGGTCACTGAGAGAATTTCTTTCCCAGAACACGCTATCAAAATAACCCTGAATAGATTTGTCACCTAACGTTTTCATAAGTCTTTTAACCGACCAAAGACAATATTCTCGATTTATTTCAACACCAAAATAGTTTCTATTAAGTTTACGAGCCACCACAGCAGCAGTACCACTACCTAAGAAAGGATCAAATATCTTATCACCTGGCTTTGTCGAAGCAAGTACTAATTTTGCATACAATTTCTCTGGTTTCTGAGTGGGATGATCCGTATTCTCAGGCATAGACCAAAATGGAATACTTATATCATCCCAGAAATTTGAAGGATATGTAATACGAAAATTACCAGAGTCAGTTTCTTCCCAATCTTTAGGTTTGCCATCAACTTTGTAAGGCGCAATTACTTTACGCTTCATCTTAACAGACTCAACATCAAAATAATAATCTTTAGGATTCTTTACCGCAAACCATATATCCTCCATTGCATTTTTCCAATTTGTTTTTGCCCCTCTTCCTTTCTCTCTTTGCCAAGTAATTCTATTGATAACAGTGAGCCTTTCTTCAATAACTCTTTGCATAGAAGATGAACATTTCCAATCACCACACATATATAGTGTTCCATTGGGTGCAAGTTTATCACAAACCTTATAAAACCAACTTCTTAGATAGTTTTCGTATGCTTCTGTCTTCATACTTGAAAACTTTTTCCCATGAAAATCCTTATCAAGATTATATGGTGGATCTACAATAATCAAGTTAAAATAATTATTGGGAATAATATCCAAACAATCAAACAAGTCAGCATTGACAATAGTATTATCTGCAAATGATTTTACCAAATCATCCGCAGTCAAAATATATTTCTCCAATGCTGGAACTTCGCTTTTCGAAACCGTAAGAGTTCTATTGCGTTCTGCACGTACTTTATCTGTCATACTTATAAGAATCGTTAACCACTAATAAATCTTCAACAGCAACATGAAGGGTGTTTGCACTCTTGATGAGAGTTTACAAAATCATGATGGGCTATATTGCCGCACCATTTACCAACAGTATTAGTTAATCCACCAAACTCTCCACTCAAGCCGAACCCGTCTTCTGTTATTATGCCAAAATAGCTTTAAGCCTATTTAGATTTGCCATAACTATTATTTGCCTTAATTCTGACGCAAAGATATAAACCTTTATCGTAAAATGAGCAGATTTATTCATATATCTTTCTTTTTCAATTAAAAATTATTACATAAACTGCAAAATATCTTCTTTCGCGAGAATCATGGTACCATTATTATTAATCATATTTTTAAGTTTTACGAGAATGAAATCCTTTTTAGATCCTCATAAGCCTGGCACACAAAATAAAGGCCCACAGCATGAGTAAACTCAATAAGCTGTAACCATATTAGGCACGAATTTTCCATCTCTACATTTATCTGATATTTTGTTTGTCAAGTCCGTTCCATGGTTATTGAGCTCCCCCTTTTCTCCCTGAAACACCTCGCCGATGGCACTTTTCCGTTCCTTTCATCCTAATTCATATTACCTTTACATAGGTAAAAAGGCTGATTTTTTCATCTTGCACATTTAGGCGTTTTACCTCAAATACTAAAATCTGCAAATTGCCGTTACTTCCATATTATTATCACCTTTGAAGATTTAACGATTATCTTGTCCCCCTATTTGCTTCACACTACAGCAACACTCAATGCTCTTGTGGTATATTGACACATTGCATGCCATCAATCAGCATATAGATAAGGTTTTGGAGAATGCTCCCACGAAATTAAAGGTGTCTGTAAATATCAATGATGCTGACTGGCAGAAGATTCAAGAACTGTTTGCCAAAGAACGCCAAAGGATGACCGCACAGATGCAGATGCATATTCGTGAGGTCAATTCCATGTTTGCTGATGAACGGGAAAAAGACTGTGAACGCTACAAGGAATATGATGGTTGCTATCTCGGTCACTATGCCCAGTGGTTCTTTTGGTTCTTCTTCACGATTGGTATTTTGGTGGTTGCAGGAGGTATAGGAATGATGATTGCACAGAGTTGTGGAAAATAAATCTGTAAATAGCCATTCTATTGAGGCTTGCAGGTTTAATACTCAAACGAATCCTCAATGGGGCAAAAAGTATTCTTTCCAAAATAGACATTGATACAACTTCATAATTGCTTCTATTTAGAGCCTACCTCCTTTAATTTCAAAATCCAAATCATTGAAGAGTATTCTTTTTCCAAGACTGTCCCCGAATTTATAAACAAGATAGATGCGGACATATCGTTGAGCATTAACGGTGTCATCCAAGACATTGTTCATATTGATTACACATTGACCTTCTTGGGCGACTTTCACAAAGTCCATAAAAGTAAACTTAAGATGCAAATTTTCCCGAATTGCATTTAGATTTTGGGCGACTTCTCCCTTATCGTTCTCAGCCAAAGCATAGTTTACGACCACATGACCTTTCACTTCCTTTGGAGTCTTTGAAAGTTTAACAAAAGAAGCATACTCTTTGGGATTTTCTTTGATACTCTTCTTTAAAATTCTGTCATACTTGGGAGTTATGGGACTGACGTATTCTGCGTTGGAGATTTTGACCCGATTGCGTTTTACCGGATTTCCGTCAAAATCACAGAACAACCAATATTGAACAACTGACATCTTGTAATCTCCCACTTTATTGCCTTGGGGAATTTTATCAAATTCCTCAAAATAGAAATCATAAATTTTATCAGCTATGGCTAAGCCCTCGATGGCACAAAACCAATCACCCTCCTTTATCTTTTGTCCAGTATTCATTACTTCATTTTTATAGTTCTGAATTTCGTATTTTTGTTAAATCCAAATACCATCAAGTTATAATCTTCGGGATAATAAACAGTGTTGTTATGCACGATATATGGCTTTGGGGCATTTGTAGGTAACGAAACACTTATCTTATTAACCGTATCTTCTATTTGGTTGCTAATCACCCAAGAACTAAAAAAATTCACGCTTGATTTGCAGTTGCCCGAAAAGTCAATCAAATCTATAGTATCATAACCTTCTTCAAAACAATGCTGGTTTATAAATAACAGTGTATCTTGTATCTCTTTGTCCAATTCACAAAACAATGTGTCTTTATAGCTTCTGTTGTTACATGCTCCAGCAAGAAGGATACAAAACATAAAATATAGGTATTTCATAAGTGATTGTTTTTGAGTTTATCGTGAATTCTTCCGCAGCTTGCGGAAGAAATACTTACGCATTACATAAATCTTTGCATTTCTCCCAATGGGCATCGAATTCCTCTTTGCTAACCAACATATTGGTTTCTATCGAATGCAAGTCATATTGCAGGATGATGGACATCGGTGGATTAAGTTTGATGAAATCTTCTGGAAAGCAACCATCTACGTCGACATTAGCTACGCAATAATTGCCATCCGCAGAAATTGTGATAGCCTTTGATACTCTCACGCAATCAAACTCGCCATAGCAAA
>ENA-OOXC01001780-OOXC01001780.1-human-gut-metagenome-genome-assembly--contig:-NODE-1780-length-11793-cov-8.037655_pt1 | contig 11793 bp, 9 predicted proteins | sample MGYA00241578_ERZ501325 | MGnify/ENA primary metagenome ERZ501325 (study PRJEB25962, sample SAMEA2042737) | human gut metagenome | biome: human gut; feature: human-associated habitat; material: faeces...
TGGTATGTGGGGCAGGATAGTGCGCTCCTGGTCCTCGGTGAGGAACGGCGTAATCTGCAGTATGCCCTGCTTTATAACCTCCTCAACCGGCACGTCGAACTTGTTGTACGTCACCTTCAGCATGTCGTTGAATACATGGTTCACGCTGTCGTTGCGGTTGATGATCTGCAGATCCTTTGTGCCTACAACCACCGCCGGCACGTCGAGACGGTTGCAAAAGTCGACTATCGCCTCTGCCTCGTGAGTAGGGATGAGGTCTTGGCGCACTACCTTGTCGCCATAAACGCATTGAGCGCCAGTGGCAAGAATGAAACCGTCCATGATGTCCTCCACCTCCGTGATGTTGTTGAGCAACTGGCGTGGGCGACCCGTGGCGGTAAAGAGCTTCACGCCGCGCTTGTGAGCCTCGCGAAGCGCTTCGATTGTTGACTCCGGCACCTTGTGCGTATTAAAGCTGACGAGCGTTCCGTCGACGTCGAAAAATAAAGCTTTTATCATATTTCGTTTTTTTTTATTCAGTAGGAGGCTATGGCATTAGCTTTCCGCTACGCGCCGCTGACTTTCAGTTCTTGCCGTAGCCCTGTTGTGTGATACGGGCAGGAAAGCCCATACCTCCTAAACATTGCAAAGGTACGCAGAAAAAGCAGAAGCCGAAAATTATACTACTTGATTGATGTCAAAATCAAAAAATAATTACTACTTTTGTAATTCATTATTCACACGGAACACACATTAAACAACCATTAATCAGCAAAGGAAATGACAGAGCAGACGCAACTCGCTTGGGACATAATAGAGACAACGAACACCAACCTCTTCCTCACCGGTAAGGCTGGCACGGGAAAGACCACCTTTCTGCGCCGACTGAAGGAGGAGTCGTCGAAGCGCATCGTGGTGGTAGCGCCTACGGGCATCGCTGCCATCAATGCCGAAGGTGTGACCATCCACTCGTTCTTCCAGTTGTCGTTTGCGCCGTTCATACCCAACTATAATCTCAAGGAACAGCAGTTTCGCTTCTCCAAACAGAAGATAAACGTCATCCGTTCTATCGACACGCTCGTCATCGACGAGATCTCTATGGTGCGTGCCGACCTTCTCGATGCCGTAGACAGCGTGCTGCGCCGTTTCCGTAAGAACAACCTTCCGTTTGGCGGTGTTCAGATGGTTATGATCGGCGACTTGGGTCAGCTTGCTCCGGTGGCTAAGGACGACGAGTGGCAGATGCTCTCGCGCTATTACGCCACGCCTTACTTCTTCTCGTCGCTCGCCCTGCAACGCACACGCTACGCCATTGTCGAACTGACGAAGGTGTATCGCCAGAGCGACAAGCGTTTCCTCGACATACTGAATAAGGTGCGCGAAAACCGTGCTGACGCTGCGGTGCTTTCTGCGCTCAACTCGCGCTACATTCCCAACTTCAAGCCGCTCAAAGAAGACGGCTACATACGTCTTACGACGCACAACTGGCAGGCGCAGCGCATCAACGACCACGAGCTTGAACTGCTCCCCGGCAAGCCCTATACCTACACTGCCACCATCGAAGGTAAGTATCCAGAGATGCTCTTCCCGACCGACGAGACGCTCACGCTGAAGACCGGTGCGCAGGTGATGTTCGTGAAGAACGACTCGTCTGCCGACAAGGCTTACTACAATGGTATGATCGGCACCATTGCGGCGATAGACGCCGAGGGTTTCACCGTTACGGCGAAGGACACCGGCGAGAATATACGTGTGCAGCCCGAACAGTGGGACAACACGCGCTACGTGCTCAACGAAAAGACCAACGAGATAAGCGAGGAGGTGGAAGGAACCTTCACGCAGTTCCCCGTGAAGACGGCTTGGGCTATCACCGTTCACAAGAGTCAGGGTCTTACGTTCGACCACGCCATCATCGACGTGCAGCGCGCCTTCACCCACGGACAGACATACGTGGCGCTATCGCGTTGCCGCACACTCGAAGGCATGGTGCTCAGTGCGCCGCTGCCGCAGTCGGCTATCATACGTGATGAGGCTGTAGACGAATACGCCACGCACGCCATTGAGCACACGCCGAGCGAGGGACAGATAGAACAGTTGCAGCGTGACTACTATCTGTCGGTGGTGAGCGAACTGTTCGACTTTCGCCCGCTGATGGATGCCTTCAACCGTGTGCTCGACTTGCTCGACGGACATTTCCGCCGTTCCTTCCCGAAGCTCATTGCCGAATACAAGGCACGCACGGGCACTATAAAGACCGAGCTTATGGATGTAGCCGAGCGCTTCAAGTTGCAGTATAGTCAGATTGTCATCGCTTCTGCCGACTATCAGACCAACGCCCTGCTGCAGGAACGCTTGAAGAAGGGCGCCGAATACTTCGCTCGAAAGATTACCGATGTGGAGGAGCTTGTGAAGAAGACATCGGTGAAGACCGAGAACAAGGACGTGAAGAAACGCTACAACGATGTGTTCCCGGCGCTCAAAGAGGTGGTGATGCAGAAGCGCGCCCTCCTCAACTGCGTCAAGGCAGACGGCTTCACACTGCACAGCTATCTACGCCAGCGCGCCCTGGTACTTGTCGGAAAAACAATATCAGAAAAATAGACAAATGGTATGGTTTTTATACCTATGAACCATTATGGACTTGTACAGTTCGTCACTTTACCCTAACTTTGCTTTTTGACAGGTAATGCCGTGCAAACGGCATTTATAGTATAACCTAAAAGACGAATTACTATGAGTAGGGTTTTTCAAGTGAAGCCTAAACGTATCAAGCGCTCTAATGGCACCGTTCTCACACCAGACATGGTTGTGACTGTTACGACTCTGCAGCACACCACCAGCCCATTCTACAATGGTGCGAAGGAACTGCAAGAGACATATATGCGCATCTATGCTTTCGACTATAAGAAGGCATGCTGCAATCCGAATGACTTTGAATTTAAAAAGTTGGATTAAAAATTACAATTTTTTCAAAACAATAAAACAAGAGTTATGGATAGTAATCACATATATACAGAATTCATGTCAAACAAACAGTTGTTCAAACCGTTTGTTTCATGGCCCGATTGTGTACACCTGGGATTGAACAATGTAGATGCTATTTCGAATAAACTTATTAATGATATTACATTGAGAAGAGGTGAACATCTGTTATGGGTATCTCGTCATAAAGCAAATTGGCAGGCGGAAGACGATGACGAAAGAATTCCTTCTGGTTGTATCATCACAGATCAACGTATTTGCTATTTCAATTTGAATTATAAGAAAAAAAATTTTAGCGTAGAGTGGGGGGAGGTTGCGGCTATAAAGCACATGATGAATAGCTTCTATATTCAAAAATCTTTAGCTACTACATCATATGACTTGAAGATTTGCGACTACGCATTGTTGGACAGAAAAGTTGAAAACTCGAGCCCAGTTGTTGCGTTCTTAACAGGTGTCTTTACCAATAAAAGACAAGATACAAAAAAAACTAAAGAACAATTGTTTTCCGAATTTGAAGAACAACTCAAACAATTATCATGTAAAGACGAACGAGTTTTCATTAATAATAAGGAAACCAAAGAGACAAAAGTAGTTGGAAGATCTTCTTACAATGTAAGGCATGAGACTGTTAATGCTTCATCAAATAAGAACAAGTCTTCTCAATGTACGTCTTCTAAAGATGAAATAAAGAAGGCTTATAAGAATTTGCAAGAAATCCTGCAAAGTACTCAAAGTGATGTCTTTGACTTAAATGGAGTAAATTCACAGTTTAATACTGTCAAGGGGAAAATTGCCTTTGCGTTTGATTCGAAAATAAAAGAAGCTAAGAAAGAATTAGATGTAGCTTTGAAGGATACAGTGTGGGATAATCTTGTTATTGCTTTCTTTGGAGAAACAAATGCAGGTAAGAGCACAATTATCGAGACCTTTAGAATTCTTTTTGATGATAAACGTAAGAAAGAAGATGGTCTGATTGTGGGTGATGGCAGACACGACTTTACAAAAACTTATGAAGAATATCATTTGTCTATTGCAGGTCATCCTTTTACTTTGATAGACGTACCTGGTATTGAAGGAGATGAAGCAGAGTTTAAAGATGTGATAAAAACAGCTTTGCATAAGGCTCATTGTGTCTTTTATGTTCAGGGACATAATAAGAAACCAGATCGAGCTACAGCTGAAAAAATCAAGAAATATTTAGGAGATTGGGTAAAGGTTTATTCAATCTATAATGTGCGTGGTGGTGTTAGCAATTATGATGAAGAAGAAGAACGCGAAACATTGATAACTTCAGGTATCTTAAAGGCTGAAAGTTTAATACGGTCAGAATTTAAAACTATATTGGGTGATGTTTATGCTGGGCATGTAACCTTGCAGGGTCTGTTGGCTATGTCTGCTAAAGCATCATTTTCGTCTAAACGAGAAGATTTGATAAGAGGACAACAAAAGTTATTGAAGTATTTTTGTGGTTCTGCTGATAAAATTTTAGAGTTTAGCCAATTTAAGACATTGACAACTCTTGTTGAACAGAAATCCTCTAATTTCAAGTCTGAAATCATAGAAGCGAACAAACAGAAATTGATGTCTTTGGCAGGTAATATTTCCACCGATATTGAGCAGGTGATGGAATCTCAGAAGAGCTATTTAGCCAACTTGGAGTCAAATCTTCGAACTATAAATCGAGAGGTTTGCAATAATAGTATGGATTCTGCTTTAAGAAATATAACTAACAAGACAAGAAATGCTATTACAAGTGCCTATGGTGAATTGAAATCAGAGATTTTTGATCTTATAGATAATGAACCAAGTAATATTAATCAATTAGCAGAACAGTACCAAGAAGATATTATAGAGAATTTAGAGAATCGTATTAAGTCTATTGTTAACGATGAATTAAAAAAAGTTCGTGAAACTGCAAATCGAAAGATAAAAGATTTGGATGGTGTTAACATAAAGCCAATACAATTCAATCGAACTGTTGAGGTTGGTGCTGATATTGATTTTTCTGGTGCGTTAGAAGAATTAGATATCGATTTCGCCGATGTTCTTTCATGGACAGCTAAAACTGCAGAAACTGCTACAGCTGGAGCTGTTGTAGGCTTTTTCATACCTTTTGTAGGTACTTTAATAGGTGCAGGTGTAGGAGCAGTTGTCGGTGGCATTGCTCATGCGTGTTCAGGAGATGGTGGAAAAGCTGATGCTCGGAAAAGTGTATCTGATGCAATAGGTAAGGCAACTCAGCGAGCTAAGAGCAATGTAAATTCAATGTTGGCACCAGTTATTAGAGATATGGATTCCCAAAAACGTCAATTAAGTAATTCTGTAAAAAAAGAATTGGCTAATATTGAGGAATTGCAAGATACTCTGGAAACTTTCGATGTTGAAATGTCTGAATTTGTAAATGGATTAAAACATAAACATTATGGAAGAATTTAATATATCTAGCAAGAAATTGCAAAAGTTGTCTGCTTTAAAGACGCTTCTGCAAAATGGGGTTGAATACATCCCTGAATTGCAGGCGTATCTTAGCAAGATAGATAGTATAGTGAATACCATTAAGAATGGTGAAATTAGTGTTGTTCTATTGGGAAGTTTCGCTGATGGAAAAACAAGTGCTATTGCTGGTCTATTAGGTAGATTGGAAGATAATATGAAGATTGATGTTGACGAGTCTTCAGATGAGCTTACAATATATCGCCCCAAGGATCTTAAAAAGGGATTCAAGATAATTGATACTCCCGGATTGTTTGGTACAAAAGAAAGAGAAATAAACGGTCATAATATAAAGTTCTCTGAAATTACAGAACGTTATATTTCTGAGGCTCACATTATTATATATGTTTGTGATGCTGTAGTTCCGTTGAAAGATAGTCATGTCGAGATTATTCGTCGTGTTATGCGTGATTATCATAAACTTGACAATACCATATTTGTTATTAACAAAATGGATGAAGCAGGTTATGACTTGTTGGACGAGTACGACTTTAATAATGGTTGTAAGATAAAGAAGGAAAACCTTATTTCTCGTTTGCGTAGTACTATAAACTTGACTCCTGACGAGGAGAAACGTTTGCATGTTGTATGTATCGCTGCGGATCCAAAAGGAAAGGGTTTGCAACATTGGTTCTCCAAAATAGACAGTTATTATGAGCGTTCTCATATTAAGGATTTGAGAAAATGCGTAAATGCAGTAGTCAATAATGCCGATACTGATAAGTTGTCTTCCTCTTCTTATGAAACATCTGTTTCTGAGGTGATTGATGGATTGCACAAAGCAATAGCATGTACAGAAAAACCAGTATCGAAGGCAATCGCCAAAATGGAGCGAGACTGTACTGAGATAAAGGAGGATGGTAAGCATCTGAAGTCTGAACTTACATTGTCACGTGATGAACTTCGTCAAGCTATTAATGAAATAAAGAACGACGTTATTCGTGAAATCAATGGCGCTTCATTAGAGACTATTGGCGATGTTATTTCTAACCAACTTGGAGTACAGAATAATCAGGTTACTTTTTATGTCTTCCAAGACAAACTGTCTGCTCAAATTGAGCAATGTTGTGAAGCTAACGCCAATAATGTAAATCTTGCAGCCGTGAAAATAGAAAAAGCCTATTCTATGCAAGATGCCATGTTGAATGATGCTGTGAAGTATGGTGTTGGACAATTGAAAAACCTGAATATATCAGGTGAGCAGATAAAGGCTGTCAGAGATGTAATAGCCAAAGGTTATAAGTTTAAGCCTTGGGGTGCTATCAATATGGGAAAGAATATCACCAAATGGGCAGGTTGGATAGGAGCAGGGCTTGGAGTCGCTTTTGAACTTTATGGCTGGTATAAACAACATAAAGATCAGAATAAGTTGAATGAGCTTAAAAAATCATTAACTAATGCGATAAATGACTGCATATGCAATGTGTTCAAAACTTTTGAGTCAGACAATGAGTATTATAAGAATTTTGCACCTTCTTATTTACTCTTATGCCAAAAGATAAAGGAGCGTGATGAAGAAATTGCCTCCTTAAAGCAGAAGGTCCAAGATTTGGAGAAATACAAACGTGATATTGATGCATGGAAGAATTCTGCTGAATATGTCGATTATGAAGAGGTTTAACATTTAAATATTTTGTAATCATGAGTGAAGATACAATTAAAACAAAGAAAAAGGACAAGAGTGTTTGGAAGAGCCTTGGTATGGCAGCTATGGCAGTAGTTGCAGTTGCTGGAACAATTGCAAAAGAAATGAATAAGAAGTAAAAAAGTATCTATTTGACTATTGGGAGTTTTTCTCCCGATAGTCTTTTGATCGATCTTCTATATGGATAAGAAACTAACAGTGGAACGAATTGGCAAAATACAGAATATTTCAAATGAAGTATTTTGTCTGAAATGTTCGATAATAGACACATTGTTTGAATATCTTGAAACGATTCGCAAAATGCGGGTTGAGGCAGGAATAGATAAGCATTATGCGACTAATATATTGGATATACTAAATCCAACAGAACCACAGGTAAGTAAAATTCTATATTCTTTTTTAAGTTTTACTCAAAATGGCAAATTTTGCTTGTGGAGAAGTTTTACAAAAAAAACCTTTCTCGTTGTGGCTTTGATAATAAATGGATTAATAAGCCAATTTTTTCTTCAGAAGAGAATAGAATAGATATACTAGTGAAAGAACAAAGCTATGCTGTCATTGTAGAAAATAAGATTCATGATGCAGTATTTCAGAGAAATCAATTGGCTAGATACATAAATGTAACTAAGAGTCTTACAAATGAAGATAATGTTTTCATAGTATTGTTACCAAAAGAATCATATAATGGATACATTGAAGATATACCTGATTCTGTATGGCGATTGCCATGTGATTGGAAGGTCTCCAATAATGAAAGAAAATGTGCATTACGAGGAGACTCCACACGATGTGCTTGCGATATTGAGAATTTGTCTGAGGATAAGCAAAAAGAATTTGAATGCAATGAGTGTAAAAATTTTAAAGAAAATTACTTAAATCGAACGAAAGTACTTGATAATACTTTTTTAGATTGGCTTGATCAAGAAATGAAAAAAAAGCTTCTGCTGATGATGCTATAATGCAATCTGCGATGCTACTATTTTCTGACTATTTTAAGGGAATTAGACATTTAAGAAATAAAGACATGTTTATTATGTGTGTTACTAAATATTTGCGTGATAAGCTTTTCTTAAAAGAAGATACTGTATCAGAAAAAATAAAGAAGATTTCCGAAATGAATGAATCTGTTACAGATTTAAAAAATGAATTAGAAAGATTGGCTGTTACTTATTCAAAAGAATTGATTGAGAAATGGTATAATTCATTTAAAGAATGGTATGATAAGAAATCAGTAAAAGATACTTATCCATTACAACATACTATTAATACCTGTTTTTATATTGAGATTAAAGGTATCCAAATTGGTTGTTGGAGTGGAAAAGATAATCAGAATCCACAATATTTTAAATATCCATATTGGGGTTTCAAAAAGGTTAATAAGGACGAAATACAAGACAGTGAGATGATTAAAAATATTAAGGCCAAAGCTTGTGTAGAAGTACTTCATGATGATAGTAATGGTTCTTTCCTGTCATGGGGAAGTACTACTAATGGTGCAGAAGATCTGAAAGAATACGTGCAGGCTGCAATAATTCTTAAATATATGATTTGAAAGATATTATTATATAGTTATGCTGATGTGTGAATAGTGTTAATCCGAATAAAAAATGATAATATTATTAAGAAAGTATGGCAAACAAAGAAAACAAAATGTTGGAGGAGCTTAGACGATGTGGCAAGATATTTGAGGATCCTTGCCCGAAGTCTGAGGGTTTTATAGGTAAACTGATAGACTTGTTCTCGAAGAAAAAGTCTTGAATTGTGAAAAACTTGGTGAGGCGGAGGCTGGAAACCTCCGCTACTGCCAGATAAACTAAATAATATGAAGATATCTATTACTTATGCTGAGCTGCAGGATTATGTAGCCAGTCATTTTCATAGGACTGTGAATCTTGGGTATGTGGACGGGGCTACGGTGTCTGTCTCCGTGCCCATTAAGGTGCTGGGCTTTACAAAGTCTATAAGCATAAACCTTATTGTGAAGAAGATTGAGGGCACCGATTTGTTCTTGTCGTATGACGGCAAGATGGGTATTGACATGCTTGTTTCACCCGCTATCTCTTATGCCAAGAAACTTGTGCCGGAGAAAGCTGGTTGGGTGGAACAGATGCCTGGCAATATCGTTAAGCTGCGACTTGGCGACATTGATAAGGCTCAGAAAGTGTTTGAAAAGGTGGAGCTGAACAATATCTTGTTTGAACAGGAAAATATTGTTGTAGAAGCTACTCTTCTGTAGCTGAACAATTAACGCGAAAAATCCACCATATCTCCCAGCTGGCGTGTAACGCGTTGTTGGGAAGTGAGTTAGAGGCTGGTAGATAGCTTCTGTTTTGCAGATATCTACCAGCCATCTACCAGTATTCTTACAGCCGGGTGCAGCCAGCATCAATTGAGTTTACCGCACCTACGCTATTATTCCGCTCTCTTCCAATCCAAGAGCCCCTTACCGTCTTCGTCCAGTTCGATGCCCAATCCTACGACTTGGCGCTTGTCAGCCTTGAAAGGCTCCATGTATTGACGGTTGAGTATTTGCTCGGTTGCAGCTTCTTTGCCGCCGTTATTTCGCAGTTTCAGCTCAATGACGTAGATGTAGCGTGAGGTCTTCACCGTCATATCTATTCTGCCAGTTGAAATCATCTTTTCAACCTCTACATTCAAGCCAATGGCATTCAGGATAGTGCTGATGATGAGGCGGTAACGCTCCTCCATATCCATAGACGCAAGCTTTTTGTTGCTGTATGGAACGTCGGCGATAAGAGCTTTCAACGACTTCATCGCTTCGTCTATCTGACCTGTGCCTAAATATCTGTACAGGCAAGCTTGTAGTGACTGAATTTCGTTTTCTGAGCGCATGGTTAGAGTAGGCAACACTGTTTCGTACAGCGCTTGTTTGACCTCTTCATTCGGAAATCCTAAGATATAGCCGAACTCATCACTGTCCTTTATTGTGAGATAGCCCGACTGATATAGGAACAGTTCGGCACCGCCCCCAGAGACATCAGACAGTTCCAGGGTGTTGCGCATTATTGAACAATTCTCAAATTTGCTGAGGCGAAGTTCTGCATTGTCAACAAACTTTGGAAGTAGTGATGTTGCGCCGGAAGAAGCCCAGAAATTTTTAATTTTGCGTTGTTTCAACGCATTGACAAGACTATATGGGTTGTAGATATCCACCATATTGTCATCGCTGAAGTGATAGCCGTCGTAATATGCCTTCAGTCGGTCGTGAGTCTCTTGTGCAGACCAGTTGTTTGCTTCGCTCATTTGTCTGATCTCAGGCATGAAGTTCTCTTCAATCTCCTCTTCGGTGATGCCGCAGATGGCTGCATATTCGGGCGTGAAGCTAATGTTGGACAGATTGTTGAGGACAGAGAAGAGGGAGATCTGGGTGAACTTAGTGATGCCAGTGATGAAAACGAAATGCTCGTACTCGTCGTCCGCCTTAAGTATGGCGAACACTTCACGGTAAACGCCCGTGCATTTCTCATGTTCGGGTGTTCTCCATGAATGTTGCAGGGGAGAGTCGTATTCGTCTATGAGGACAGCCACTCTCAGTCCGGTTTGCTTATATGCAGTGGCTATAATTGCATGGAAGCGGTCGGCAAGCATGGCAGTAGGGTCGGGAGTAATGTTGTACTTCTCCTCGTAGTCCTTAAAGCGCAGGTTCAGGTAAGAGCGCAGAGTCTCCTCGTTGGCTCCTCCACGGCTCATGTCAAGACGGATGACGGGATAATGCTTCCAGTCTTTCTCCATCTGCATTATCTTCAGTCCCTCGAACAGGTCTTTTCTTCCTTCAAGATACGACTCCAAGGTATCGACAAGTACAGACTTGCCGAATCGACGTGGGCGGCTCAGGTAGTTATACTTATCTCCCAAGTTCACCATGTTCCATACGATGTCGCTCTTATCTACGTAGAGATAGTTCTCCTCTCTGATTACTTTGAACGACTGAATGCCTACGGGCAGTCTTCTATATCTGTTGTCTGTCATATCTCTCCTTCTCCTATTTTTATCTTGTTTTGCCTTATATCTGCGAAGATACGCTTTAAATCGAAATCTTCCAAACTTTTGTAAGGATTTATAACTATTTTATTGCAGTCAACGGAGATAAAACGTGATTATCATGATGTGTGAACCGCTATGGACTTGTACAGCTCACAAATAACCAATACCTTTGGCGGAGTGAATAAACAGACATTCATTCTGAAAACAACAAATGTTATGAGTGAGATAGAAAACAACATATTCTTTCAGCCTTTCGTCGGCAAGCATTATGCCGACGGAGGTATGTTCGGCAAGCGCATCATGATATTGGGCGAGAGCCACTATTGTGACGAGGGGTGTGCCGACTGTGGCGACTGTCGTCTGCATCGTGAGTGCATGGGCTTTACGCAGAATGTGCTCGCTGACTATCTCGACGAGACGAACGAACGGCAGGACTGGATGCGTACGTTCGTGAAGTTCGAGCGGTCGCTGGTGGGCGAGGAGACCGACCAGGTGCTGAGGCAGAAGATATGGGACTCGGTAGTGTTCTTCAATTATCTGCAGGTGGCGATGGGCGGTCCGCGCGAGGCTGGCACGTCAGCTCAGTATAGGCAAGCTGGCGAGGCGTTCTTCGAAGCGCTCGACAAGTATCAGCCCGAGTATGCCGTCGTTTGGGGCAAGCGCCTTTGGGATAAGATGCCGGGCGA
>ENA-OOXC01001784-OOXC01001784.1-human-gut-metagenome-genome-assembly--contig:-NODE-1784-length-11780-cov-1.791386_pt1 | contig 11780 bp, 10 predicted proteins | sample MGYA00241578_ERZ501325 | MGnify/ENA primary metagenome ERZ501325 (study PRJEB25962, sample SAMEA2042737) | human gut metagenome | biome: human gut; feature: human-associated habitat; material: faeces...
CCGCTGACGCCGGAAAAAACCGACGTCCCTTCATTTTTGGCAAAATCGGCTGTACGTGCCAGTAATCTGATGCCTATCCGGGCTATTATTACAGATAGTTTCAGCGGCCTTACGGCGCGTTCCCTCGCGGCCTACCGTGGAAAATACCCCGTCCTGGCCGTATGCTACAAAGAAAAGACCATGCGCCATCTCGCACTTTCCTACGGGGTGGAAGCTATCTTCATGCCGGAGAAAGCCAACGGACAAGCGTATTATTTTGCAGCCCTTCAAAAATTGCTCGACGACGGCGTCCTTTCGGAAAACGAAATGGTGGCCTACCTGAGTGGCGGTAAAAAAGGAACTCAAACTTCATTCCTCGAAATCAACGTTGTGGGAGACGTGTTGAAACACGCCATGGAATACGTACTGCCCAACCGGACACGCTATCTCTAATATCTACCGAATATGCAGGAAACGGACCGGTTGGACCAATATATCCTCGAACATATCGACGAGGAAAGCGAATATCTGAAAGCCTTGTATCGGGACACGCATGTAAAACTGCTACGTCCCCGCATGGCTTCCGGACATTTGCAAGGACGTCTGCTCAAAATGTTGGTCCGCATGATACGTCCCCGGCGTATTCTGGAAATCGGAACTTACAGCGGCTATTCAGCCCTTTGCATGGCAGAAGGCCTTGAACCGGACGGTCGCCTGTACACCTTTGAGATCAATGACGAACAGGAGGATTTCACCCGACCATGGATAGAGAACTCACCATACGCCTCGCAAATAGAATTCATCATCGGCGATGCTCTGAAAAGGGTTCCGGAAATGGGACTCACGTTCGACATGGCTTTCGTGGACGGTGACAAGAGACGCTACACGGACTACTACGAAATGATTCTCCCCCGCCTCGAACCGGGCGGCTATATCTTGGCCGACAATACCTTGTGGGACGGTCACGTATTAGAGCCTCCGCCCCATAAGGACGCACAAACGCGGGGTATCATGGATTTCAATAACCGAATAGCCGCAGACTCACGTGTGGAGAAAGTCATCCTACCGTTACGTGACGGGCTGACCCTCATCCGCAAAAAATAAAATAAAGAATATGGAAACAACCAGACAAAACAAAATCTCCCGGCTGATACAAAAGGAACTCAGCGAGATTTTCATGCTGCAAACCAAGGCGATGAAAGGAGTATTGGTTTCGGTAAGTGCCTGCCGCATCAGTCCGGACCTCAGCATCTGCCGCGTGTACCTGAGCATATTTCCGAGCCAGCAAAGCGAAGAAATCGTGAAAAATATAAATGGCAACATGAAAGCCATCCGTTACGAACTGGGGACACGGGTACGCCATCAGTTACGCATCATCCCCGAATTGAAATTCTTCGTAGATGACTCTTTGGACTATATCGAAAACATCGACAAGCTACTGAAAGAATGAACTTCCCGTTCTACATCGCACGACGATACCTGTTTTCCAAGAAATCGCACCATGCCATCAATATCATTTCTGCGATTTCAGTATGCGGTGTAGCTCTGGCCACCATGGCATTGGTCTGTACGATGTCCGTATTCAACGGATTCCAAGACCTTGTCGCTTCATTTTTCACAGCCATCGACCCACAGCTAAAGGTCACGCCATCCCAAGGGAAGACCATGGCCGCAGACGACCCGAAACTCACAGCCCTAAAAGCCTATCCGAGAATCAAAATCTACACGGAAACGTTGGAAGACCATGCACTTGTCATTTGCGGTGAACACCAAGCCATGGTAACCATCAAAGGAGTAGACGATAACTTCGCCCAAATGGCAGACCTGAACAAACTGCTTTATGGAGACGGTACGTTTACTTTACATGCAGATGTTCTGGAATTCGGAGTGTTGGGCATACAACTGGCTGCGCAATTAGGACTGGGAGCCAGTTTCGACACTCCCTTAAGGGTTTACGCCCCCCAAAAGGGAGAGCGGGTGAACCTGTCCAATCCTACAGAAAGCTTCACACAAAGCGAATTATACTCACCCGGCGTGGTTTTTGCCGTGAAACAGGCTAAATACGATGCCGGTTACATCCTTACCTCCCTACGTTTCGCCCGGGATTTGTTCGGGCAACAGGGACGTGTTTCCGCCATAGAATTGCAACTGCAAGATGGTGTGGACATCCGTCAGGCACAAGCCGACATCCAAAAAATATTAGGTAACGGATTTACGGTAAAAGACCGCTACGAACAACAGGAAGACGTGTTCCGCATCATGGAAGTGGAAAAGCTCATCGCTTACCTGTTTCTTACGTTTATTCTTTTAGTAGCCAGCTTCAACATCATCGGTTCCATCTCCATGCTGATTATAGACAAGAAAGAAGACGTGCGTACCCTGCGTAATTTAGGAGCCAAAGACAACCAGATTATCCGTATCTTCCTATTTGAAGGGCGTATGATATCCGGCTTCGGAGCTTTAATCGGCATCATCGTCGGGATTACCTTATGCTATCTGCAACAAACCTACGGACTTATCACTTTAGGCAATTCTTCCGGAAGTTTCGTCGTAGATGCCTACCCCGTCAGTGTTCACCCCTGGGATGTCGTCATCGTATTCTTTACCGTATTGCTGGTCAGCTATGGTGCATTATGGTATCCCGTGAGATACCTGAGCAAAAGGTTGCTCGACTGACGGATCTACATAACTGTACTTTCCATTCTTACCAAAATCTGCAAAAATACCAAGGTATACTTTATACTTTTGACATTTCTGCTTGATATTCACTTACAGGGCTTTTTTATAACCGATTTCTGGCCTCAGAATCCGTCTTCCCTACTTTATTGCTGGCAACTATATCAAAAGATGCAGGAATATTCAGTCATGCCCCTGTAGCATACAAAAACGACAAAACAATCTGCGCCAAACGATTTCCCATTCTGCTGCAAACGATTTCTCAATCTCCTGAGAACGATTTTCGGACATACTGACGTCCGTCTTACGGGCTTTGCCATGCTGAAAACCGAATCAGGAAAAAGCATGGACAGCCGTAGGAAGGGGTTCACCCTACTCTACCTCCCACAAACTGTTTCTCGCCCAAAAAGGTTCGCTTCCTTCAGACCTCTTCTGTACCAACACTTTAAGGTGAACTTTCTACCGTACAATCCTTCACCGGGATTTCACCGGAAAACGGACTGTCCGCATGAAACTGTTTTTAACGAATTTGCAGTTGCATTGGTTTTCAACACGTTACGGTGAAGGGCTTGACAAAGGCTTTTTCATGTCATATATTTGCAGGTGGAAAACATAACAGAAAACACAAAGCCTATGGACTTCAAAAAGATTGCATGCACCGCCATAAGACGGTGGAATGAGAAACGACATACGGACAAAACAGCGGGTACCCGTCGTACTACCTTACCGGAAACCCAAAAACCTCAACCTGCGCAAGGTGTACCGACGGCACAGCCGGCCCCTGCCGCACATCACCTCCTTCATCGGCACGTCCTCGTGCAAAGTGCTTTCCGCCCTTTCGGGAAGCCGCAGGTTCATCTGCGTACTCGTGGAGCATCCCATCAATACATATACATTATGGAAACCGGTACAGAGTGTTGGAATCATAATACCGAAAAAACATTATTCCAACACCACGCGTTCGGCTTCCACATGCTGACGAAGGAAAATGGAAGCCGACTCCATAAATTTGTCAGGACTTTCCGTGGTCAGGAAGCGGCACGTGCCGCTTTGCGTACACAACGTTTCTATTTCCGTATGACGTTGCAGGTAATCTTTCAGGCTGTAGGCCACGTATTCTCCCTGGGGGACGATACGCACATTACGAGGAGTGTATTTCAGAATCTTGTTCAGCAACAAGGGATAATGCGTACACCCCAAAACAATGGTATCTATCGCAGGGTCTTTCCGGAGCAGGTTGCCGATGCGCTTTTCCACAAAATAATCGGCTCCGGGTGAATCGTATTCGTAATTTTCCACTAATGGCACCCACATGGGACAGGCTTCCCCACTCACGACAATGTCGGGATAAAGTTTCCGGATTTCCAACGGATAGGAACCGGAACTGATGGTACCCGATGTGGCTAAAATTCCTACGTGACGGCTATGGGTTATCTGCCCGATACATTCCGCAGTAGGACGGATGACGCCCAACACACGACGCGTCTCCCCCTCCATTTGCGGAAGGTCGTTCTGCTGAATGGTTTTCAAAGCTTTGGCCGAAGCCGTATTGCAAGCCAATATCACCAGATGGCAACCCAAGTCGAAGAGTTTCTGCACGGCTTCACGCGTAAACTCATACACGACCTCGAACGAACGTGTCCCGTAGGGTGTGCGGGCATTATCTCCCAAATAAAGATAATCATACTGCGGCATCAACTGACGAATCTCATGCAAGATGGTCAGTCCGCCGTAACCGGAGTCGAACACTCCGATAGGCCCCGGCTTTTCAGTTAAAGCAACTTTCATGGCTCGACACTAATGGGCAACTGAAGCTTTTCTTTCACATAGTTCGTCACATCGTCGGCCACCGCAGGATTGATAAAAGGACAGGTATTGCCGTCCGTATTGATAATATAGGCATACCCTCTACCCCTACGGCACGTATGGCTTCGTTCAACAAGTAAAGCATGTCGGCCTGCAGATCCTTTTCCGCCTGCACGAGCAACTTCTGCGACTCTTCCTTGAAACGGATACTCTTGGTCAACAGGTCTTGCAGTTCATGCTGACGTTTCAACAAGATATTCTCCGGAAATTCTTTCTGTCCTTGCAGGAACTCTGCAAACTTCCGCTGGAACTCTTCCTCACTCCGCTGGGCTTCCTTATCATATTTAGACTTCAAGTCTGCCAGCTTTTGCCGGGAAACCTCATATTCGGGCATAGCCTGAAATATGGCATTGTAACTCAGATAACCGAATCTGCCCTGCGTAGTCTGCGCCTTGACCGCGAAAGGCAACAACAAAAAAGACAGACACAAGACTAACTTATTCATTTTTCGCATCATGAACCGTATATTATTAACCGTAACAAAGTTATTCATTTTTATGTTCATACCGATAAAAAACAGTCTTTTTTTCTCGGAAAACAGAAAAACACGATAGAAAATAAAAAGGCTCCTCCGGCTGGCATTTCGTACTGCCGGAGAAGCCTTTGTATGAAAACAGGGAATATTCCGCTTATTTCAAGCCCAACTTTTGCTTGATGTCTGCCGTCACATCCGTACTCAACGTCGTGCTGATATAAGGAATACCGGCTGAAACGTCCATGATATAGACATAACCGCCCTCTGTTCCTATCTGCTTGATAACGCCGAGCATCTTGTCGGAAATAGCCTGCATCTTCTGCTGTGAAGTTTCCTGCAAGGACTTTTGATTGTCCTGATAGCTCTGTTGGATACGGTTATACAAATCTTGCAATTCCGTTTCGCGACGCTGTCTTACGTTATCCAACAGGTTCGCTTTCTCTTTTTCGTACTCTTCCGACTTCTTTTTCAGCTCGTCCTGCATGCGTTTCAGGTCGTTCTCATACTGAGCCTGAAGCTGCTGGATTTCGGTCTGAGCCGTGGTGTACTCCGGCATGAGTTGGATAATGGCACTTGAATCGAAATGGCCAAACTTCTGTGCAAAGATGCTCATCGGTACGAGCAACAATGCCATTAAAATCACTTTTTTCATCTTATATCTCTATTTTTTATATTATTATTTTTCATATTGCATGCAAATGTACGAATGTTAGTTGGAATATCCTAATTTCGTCAGGACTTCATTGCTTATATCTATCTTCGGAGATGCAAAAATGATACCGGTATCGGACGCACGGTCCAAAATCAAAGAATATCCTTTACTGTCCGAGATGTCTTTCACGGCATTGTATATCTCATCCTGGATGGGAGCCATCAGGCTCTCACGTTTCTTGAACAGCTCACCTTCCGGACCGAAATATTTCTTCTTCAATTCGGCCGCCTCTTTTTCCTTAGCCACGATCTCTTCTTCTTTCTTGGTCTTCTGCTCCGTGCTCAGGAAAACGGCCTCACTCTGATAGTTCTTATATAAGGTTTGCGCCTCTTCCGTCAATGCGTCCACCTCGGCCTGCCATTTTTTGGAAACCTGGTTCAACTGCTCGCTGGCACGCTCGTATGCCGGAATATTCTTCAAAATATACTCCATGTCGACCAGCGCAAACTTCTGCGCCATTGATTGTGCGCCCATTATCATGAGCAAACACAATAAAGTGAATAACTTTTTCATCTTTCTTCTGTTTTTAAATTAGAACTCTTGTCCCAAAATGAAATGGAACTGACTTCCGCCATATTGTTTAGAACCGAAGACATCATCGAAACCGTATGCCCAGTCGATTCCCAGCAAACCTACCATCGGCAAGAATATACGTACACCGACCCCGGCTGAACGTTTCATGTCGAACGGATTGAAGTCTTTCACGCTCGACCATGCATTACCGCCTTCGATGAAAGTCAACGCATAGATGTTCGTAGAACCTTGCAGCATGAGCGGATAGCGCAACTCCAACGTGAAACGGTCGTAGGCATACCCCGTATATCCGCTTGGAGTCAAAGAACCGTTGTCGTAACCGCGCAAACCGATAGTTTCGGTAGCGTACGTCGTAGAGTAACCGGACATTCCGTCTCCCCCGACATAATAGGTCTCAAACGGTGACTTCTTATACTTATTGTAAGCTCCCAACAATCCGAACTCTATGCGTGTCATCAACACCGGACACTTCACCATACTGCTCAAGGCCGTATAAGTACGGAGTTTGAACTTCCACTTGTGATATTCAATCCATTTGTACTTCTCCTGCATCTCACGCTGATAACTTGCACTTTGGTAATTGTTCGCCAAGTTCTTGTAGTCCTTGTTGTCAAACAAAGAATACGGGGGCGTCAATCCTACGGACAATGTAAACTCCGAACCGCGACGGGGATAAATCGGATTGTCCGTGGAATTACGGGATAAAGCCAGATTTAAAGCTATATTGTTGCAAGAACCATTCGAAATAAGGAAATAGTTCCAGTCCCTCAGGATGTAACGCTGATACGAGAGGTCTGCCGACAGTTGGAAATAGTCGTCCGGCCAACGCAAACGCTTACCCCATCCCAATGACACACCAAACAGTTTCACGTAAGAATCCGGATCGAGGAAATTCTCGTAATAATTGGAACCGCTCGTACCATAACCATACAGATAATTATAGTAGCTGTTGTAGTAAGAGGAGTTGTAATAGTTATCGCTCACGTCAGTCTGCTTAGAGAAGAAAGCCGAGAACGACAAGGCGTTAGGACGCTTGCCTCCGAACCACGGGTTCATGTAGTTGACACTATACGACTGGTAGTACTGTCCGTTTGTCTGTCCGCTGATACTAAACGTCTCTCCGTTACCCTGCGGCAGGACTCCCCGACGAAGACCGCCCTTCGTAAATAAGTTGGCCAGACAGAAATTCGAGAACTTCAAACCGATTTTTCCAATCACACCCGTCTGTCCGTAACCTAATGAGAACTCGATTTGGTCGTTCGACTTCGACACCAATCCCCAATTGATGTCCACCGTACCGTCCGACTGAGAAGGAACGACCTTCGGGTCAATCTGTTCCGGATCGAAGTGTCCCATCGAAGCGATTTCACGATAAGAACGTTCCAAAGCCTCTTTGCTGAACAAGTCGCCGGGTTTGGTACGCAATTCCCGACGCACCACGCTCTCGTACACACGGTCGTTACCGTTGATGGCAATATGACGTATCGTAGCCTGCGGTCCCTCGGTAATACGGAGTTCCAAATCAATCGAGTCGCCGTCGATATTCACTTCCACCGGATCCAGCCGGTAGAACACATATCCGTTATTATAATAAAGATTACCCACAGCATCTTCATCGGTCGACGTACGTTCCTCCAGTTTCGTCTGGTTATACACGTCGCCTTTCTTCATCCGCAACAAATTGTTCAACGTTGTCGTGGGATAAATCGTATTGCCCACCCATTCTATATTGCGGAGATAATACCTTTGACCTTCTTCCACCTTCACGTACACGTCCACCGTCTTCTCATTATGAGGCGTCACACTGTCTTCCAGAATCACGGCATCACGATATCCCAACTCGTTATACTTCTTAATCAAGTTTTCCTTGTCTTCCTTGTACTTCTCCTCTATAAATTTCTTCGTACGGAACCAACTGCCGGGACGTCCTTTTTCATTGGTCTTCTTGAAAACGCCCGGAACGAACATCGTTCCTTTTATCTTCTTCGTACTCAAAGCATGGTTTCCCTCAATCGTAATGGAGTGTATCTTCACCTTTTCTTTCTTGTCGATACGAATATCCACAATGGTCTTGTCCGGTGCGGTCACATCGTCTCTCTGCAAAATCTCGATTTCGGCATTCTTGTATCCCTTTTCATCGAAATACTTTTTAATCAAGAACTTCGCACGGTCTATCATGTTCGGAGTGAGCTGGTTGTCTTTCAACAAACCGATGCGGTTTTCCAAATCTTCACGCTCTCCCTTTTTCACACCGCTGTAATTAATCTGCGATACACGCGGACGCTGTGTCAGCTTGATGCAAAGGTAGACCTTATCGCCCACCACGCTATCCGCTTCTATCGAAACATTCGAGAACAAACCGTTACGCCAGAAACGCTTGACGGCATCGGTGATTTCCTCCCCGGGAATGTTTACTTTCTGGCCGACCGTAAGTCCGGATAACCCGATAAGCATATAATCGTCATAGTTCTTTGCTCCCTCCACGGAAATTCCTCCGATAGTATAGGAACGGGGAATACGGGAATATTCTACGGTTGGCTTTACTTGTTTTTCTTCCGTTTGAGCCTGCACGGATGGAAAACCCGTACCCAATATTAATAATGTAAGACAGATGCTCTTTACTGTTTTCATACGTCGGTGTTGCTTATTTTATAGCGACTTGTTCACTGGTCTTGCCAAATCGGCGTTCCCGCGATTGGTAGTCCGCAATAGCCTTGCGGAACTCGTTCTCATCAAAATCCGGCCAATAGGTATCACAGAAATAAAATTCCGTATAGGCACATTGCCATAACAGGTAATTGCTGATACGGTATTCGCCGCCTGTACGGATCAGCAAATCCGGATCCGGCATAAAACGAGTAACCAGATGGGCTTCTATGGTCTCTTCCGTAATCTGGGACGGCAACAAGGCACCTGTCTGCACCTCTTCGGCTATTTGCCGCATAGCCTGCGCCAATTCCCATCGAGAAGAATAGCTCAATGCGATGACCATCGTCATCTTCTCGTTCGCGGCCGTATGCTGCATACATTCTTCCAAACGCATCCGCACGGCTTCCGGAATACGGGACATATCGCCAATCACACGGAAACGGACGTTGTTTTTCATGAAAATCTCATCTTCAAGATGGTCGAGAATCAACCCCATGAGTGCCGCAATCTCGGGTTCCGGACGATTCCAGTTTTCTGTGGAGAACGTATATAAAGTCAAGTATTTGACACCTAATCTGACGGCTTCCTCCGTAATCTTTTTCACGGTTTCCACCCCCTCCTGGTGTCCGGCCGTGCGCGGCAACCCTTTGGCTTTCGCCCAACGCCCGTTACCATCCATAATAATGGCCACATGGCGAGGAATACGCGCAGCGTCTATTTCGTTGTTAAAAGACATATTTTATATTATTACAATTTACACACTTAGGGAACAAATCATAAGTGACCGACAACATCGTAAACGAATAGCAGTCCTTGTTCTTAAAACCACCGCTCTTCACACCGTACGGATCGTGAAGTATCACCCCATCCATATTGGATACATCCAAACGGTCTGTTGTCGTAAAACGCATGCTCCATTCGAACCCGATATTCAACCGGGGCCTTACCTTAAACTTGACTCCGACTCCCACCGGGATGTTGAATCCCGCATCGGTCTGTACCGGCTTGGGCGCCAATGTCAGTCCGGCTCCGATTAACATATAAGGAGTGATACGACTGTATCCTTCGTAACCGCGCCCGATACCGTATCCCCAGAAGTTAAATTCGAACTGGGCACCGAAATCTATCACATTGCGCTTAAAATGCGCCACGCCAGGCCTGCCTCCGTCTGCATCACCGCTTCCGGCATTCTCGGGAAAGAAGTCTTTCCCCGTCTCACCCGATATATGCCCCAAAGCCAAATTCCCTTTTATCGCCATACGAGGATTGAAGATGTAGCGCGCCACAACACTTCCCATGGCTCCCAAATGAGCAAACGGCTTGCTGTTGGCATCGCCCAAATAAAAGCATCCGCCTACGCCGCCGCCCAATTCCATCCGGTAAACGTCATCCTGTGCCTTGCCCTCCCAAGGGAAACCCAACCACAATAGAAACAGTATTACCAGAACTTTCTTCATCCCCGTTGTATCTATATTTGAGTCTGCCCGTCTGAATCAACGGTCTTCAAATCCCAACTGATTCAACCGTCCGCGCCAAACCCCGTCGCCTGCGACAAGCCACACACGGTATTCGGCATCCACCGCGACAGACATCAACACATCTTTTCCTTCCAAATCGCCGGGCAGGACGTAAACCCCGTCGGTTTTCCAAGTCACCCCGTTATCCCGGCTCACATACATATTGTCGAAAGCCTTATGGGCCGTCCCGTCCAGTGACTTACCGCCCAAAGCCAACAACACCTCATCGTAACGTATGAGATTCAGGGATTGCAAACGGGGACAAGCGTAATGATTGTCCGGCGCGGCATTGAAATAAGCCCAAACAGCCGTTTCCTGCCCTGCGGTCAGACTATGGCTCCACACCATAGCCGCCTCGTCTGAAGGATAATCATCCATACTGCGGTTGCCAATCCATAACGTCCGCTCCAAGCCATTCTCTTGCGTATAAGAGACGGTGGCAAAATCCTGTACCGGCAAGAAAGCCGGAGTTTCGTCCAAAGCTTCTTCAAGCCATAACGCACCATCGGCCGAACGATAAACACGCCCGTCCGAAAGCGCATAAAGATGCGTCCTGTCGGCCACCAACAAACGTACACTGCGGTCTGCCGTACAAGCAGTCCAGTTCAGTCCGTCTTCCGAACGCATCAACGTTCCGTCCACCCCGCTCATATACAATGCGTCTCCAAACTCCGTCAAAGTAACCACATCGGCCGTTGCACATCCCGAAACCGGCTGCTCGGTCCAATCTTTCCCGTCCGACAAAGCTGTCGTAAACACGCGTACGCTTCCGTTTTCCTTACTGTAGAGCCACACGCGTCCTTTCCACACCACCGTTTTTACTGCTTCCGCAGCCGACCATACGGCCGGTTCTGCTACCTTTTCCCAGGAAAACACTTCTCCGTCTTGTTGGTGTACATTTACCTGCAAAGTATAATCACGGCTTGCCGAATAATCGGGCGAATATACCCGGAAAGTCAAAGGCGACGTAAAATCAATCGAGTCCGAAGTAGAATAAGCCTTCCACGCGTCCTCTCCCTCGGATACCTTCTTGTACACCACGGTTCCGGAAGATTCCACAGTAGCCAATACGGCTTTCACATCGCTGTTGACAGGAAGAGAATCTTTATTGGCTATCGTCCCGTCTAACTGATTGACCGTCATGGGAAAGTACAAAGCACTATAAGAAATGGTATAAGTGGTATCCCGCCCGGCAGAGTTTACCGTAGTAATCTGTCTCTTTACATTCCCCAACGTGAAACTGCTGATATAACAATCGGTACTCAACACGACCTCGTCGTCGTCCTTACACGAGCATATCAATAACACGGAAAGCACGGCTAAAGACAATGACAATATGGATTTTTTCATAAATCTATCAATACAATATTAT
>ENA-OOXC01001796-OOXC01001796.1-human-gut-metagenome-genome-assembly--contig:-NODE-1796-length-11741-cov-2.944720_pt1 | contig 11741 bp, 7 predicted proteins | sample MGYA00241578_ERZ501325 | MGnify/ENA primary metagenome ERZ501325 (study PRJEB25962, sample SAMEA2042737) | human gut metagenome | biome: human gut; feature: human-associated habitat; material: faeces...
CCTGCTTTTTCATTTAAAAAAGCAGACTGTCGCTGTCAAAAATGTACCGAAGCGGATTGTGTTTTTTTTGTCCGTAATCTTCCGGCTGATCAATGTTGCCGATAAGGTTTCTATTTCCTCCAGTTTCACATTATATCCGTCCGCCAGATGGTCTGTCAGTTGGTTTCCCAGGTTGGCTGAATCGTCCTATGATGATACTCTCCTTAAAGCCAAAGTACTTTGGCTAGAAATTCGAAGAATGCCGGTTACGTCCTTTTTTTGATTCTTAATAAAAGCTGGAAACGATTGTCGTTCAGAATGGCATAAAAAATGTGCCGGAAGAATTGGGCTACCTTTTATAACAGAGTGACTTCCGACACATTTTTTCTTGTTTATTTCTATTTATTTCTTTTTTTTCTTGGCTTCTTTCGCCCATTCTTTCGCTCCCTGCTCTTTCAGTTTCGCGGTGAAAGCCTTTGCTTTTTCCATGCTTGCGTTTTCGTCTTCGGGTGAAGCGTATGCATGTTTGTAACCTTTGGTCACGTTCCATTCACCTCGTGTGAAGTCCGGGAAGGCTACTGCCGCACAGCCGTTGTCCATAGAGATAGCTCCCAGTTCGGCCAAACAGCACCATTCGGCCAGGTCATATACATCCATGTCCAAAGGCAGTCCGTTTTGCAGGCAATATACCAGACGGCTGTCCATGATGAAGTCCATACCGCCATGGCCGCCGACTTCTTTTGCCATTTCACCATATTTCTTTAAAATAGGATGCTGGTATTTCTCAATAAGCGCTTCCATTTCTGCCTGGGGTAAGAATCCGTGAGAGTTCAAATCGTCTACTTTGGGTTGCACACCCGATGCGGTCAGTTGTGCTGCATCCAAAGCATATCCTTCAACGGGATATTTATTGGCAAACCCTTTGCTTCCTGTCAGTTGGTACAAGCGGTTGTAAGGTTGGGGAGTCATTACATTATGTTGGATTTCAATAACTTTCCCATTTGCTGTGCGAAGCAGGGTGGTGGTATGGTCTCCGTTACGGAATTCTTTACATTCTTCGCCGGTTCTCTTCTCCACTAAATCTTTACCAACAACAGATTTGGTGTCCATAGCTACTAAAGTGGTTATACGGTCACCACGATGGATATCCAATGCTTGTGCTACAGGACCCAGGCCGTGAGTGGCATATACATCACCCCGGTGTTTCATGTTATAATCTAAACGCCATCCTAGTTTGTCTTCTTTGCCGTTTTTCCAATAATGATCCCAAAACGGGCTTAAATTGTGAATGTAGGCTCCTTGGGCACGGATTACTTCGCCAAATACACCTTGTTGTGCCATATTCAGTGTATTCATTTCAAACCAGTCATAGCAACAGTTCTCAAGAATCATGCAATGCTTGCGGGTTTTTTCACTCAGGTTGATTAAGTCCCAGCATTCTTGCAGGTTCATGGCCGAGGGAACTTCAATAGCTACATTTTTACCGTTTTCCAATGCGCATTTTGCTACCGGGAAATGATGCAACCAGTCTGCGGCGATATAAACTAAATCTATGTCTGTACGTTTACATAATTCTTCATATCCCTTTTCTCCGGAATAAATGGCAGCTTTCGGCATAGATGCTTTCTTTAGGATATCCTGACATTTTTCTGCACGAGATGCTTCATAATCACAAAGGGCCACAATTTGTGTACCGGGAATATAAGTGAAGCGCTCTACGGCTCCGGGGCCTCGCATTCCCAATCCGACAAATCCTACGCGGACTACCTCCATTTTAGGGGTGGTTAAGCCTAATACGCTTTTCTGGCCGGTCGGACGTTCAGGAGTATCAATCACAATGGTTCCTTTGTCCCATGTCCAGGAATCTCCTGAACTTACGGTTTGTGCTGTCGTGGTTTGTGGTAAACACATGCATAGGGTTGTACCCATACATAAGCTTATCATCAATGATTTAAAGGTTCTCATACTTTTTGAATTTAAAGATTAAAATTTAAAAATATAGGTTGTTTCTTGAGTCAACTACTTGAAACTTAATTATATTTCACATTAATAATAAGAATATTTTTTATTTTTGCGCTCAAAGATAATTAATCTTTTTTGATTATGGATATAAGTTCGTCCTCTTTTTTCTGAGAAAAAGGTGAGTTAATAAATAAAATGAAGGAAGGGAAAAAGTGGAATCAAGACAGAAGTTGTGAAGATATGAGTGAAAATCTAAAAATAATCAAGGTTTGTTGATCGAAAACGATCAGGGAAAGGAAATAATTTAGTTCAAAAGATCGTTTAATAAGGAGAATTGGCGGGATTTTTTTAATTTTGCACTTACAACTAATTAACAGATAAGAAAATGCCGTTAAATTTACCCGATAAACTACCTGCTATTGAATTGCTGAAGGAGGAAAATATCTTCGTCATAGACAATTCACGTGCCAGTGCACAGGATATTCGTCCGTTAAAAATCGTGATATTGAATTTGATGCCGTTGAAGATAACGACAGAAACGGATTTGGTACGTTTGCTTTCCAACACTCCCTTGCAGTTGGAAATATCATTTATGAAGTTGAAAAGCCATACATCGAAAAATACGCCGGTAGAACATATGAAAGCATTCTATCATGACTTTGATTTGATGCGCGACGAGAAATATGACGGGATGATTATTACGGGAGCTCCGGTAGAGCAGATGCCGTATGAGGATGTGAATTATTGGGATGAGATTACTACTATTTTTGATTGGGCGCGTACTCATGTTACCTCAACTCTTTATATTTGTTGGGCGGCCCAAGCCGGGCTTTATCATTTCTATGGAGTTCCCAAATATCCGCTGAAACAAAAAATGTTTGGTATTTTCCGTCATCATATCAATGTACAGGGATTGCCCATATTCCGTGGTTTTGATGATGAGTTTTTTGTACCACATAGCCGTCATACCGAAATACACCGTGAGGATATTCTGAAAGTAAAAGAGTTGGCTTTAATAGCTGAGTCTGATGAGTCTGGGGTTTATATGGCTATGGCTCGTAATGGGCGTGAATTCTTTATTACCGGGCATTCGGAGTATTCTCCTTATACGCTTGATACGGAATATAAGCGTGATTTGGCGAAAGGGTTGCCTATTGAAATGCCTGTAAATTATTATAAGGACGATAATCCGGACAATGCCCCGGTGGTGCGTTGGCGCGGACATGCCAATTTGTTGTTTTCTAATTGGTTGAACTATTATGTATATCAGGAAACCCCGTTTGATATAAATCAGATACGATGATCAGACAACGAAAAATAGAATTATTAGCTCCTGCTAAAAATCTGGAGTGCGGTATTGCAGCTGTTGATCACGGTGCTGATGCCATTTATATTGGTGCTCCCCGTTTCGGAGCACGTGCGGCTGCGGGGAATTCATTGGAGGATATTGCTGAGTTGGTGCGGTACGCTCATGTGTATAATGTCCGTATCTATGTGACGGTGAATACGATTCTGAAGGATGAGGAACTGAAAGATACGGAAAAAATGATTTGGGATTTATACCGTGCCGGAGTGGATGCTTTGATAGTGCAGGATATGGGATTGTTGGAATTGAATCTGCCACCTATACCGTTACATGCCAGCACACAGATGGATAATCGTACTCCTCAAAAAGTAAGATTCCTGGCTGAGGCAGGTTTCCGTCAGGTGGTATTGGCTCGTGAACTTTCTCTTGTTGAAATAGGAAATATCCATCATGCTTGTCCTGATGTGCCTTTGGAGGTATTTGTACATGGTGCTTTGTGTGTAAGCTATAGTGGACAATGTTATGTTAGTCAGGCTTGTTTTGGGCGTAGTGCCAACCGGGGGGAATGTGCCCAGTTCTGTCGCCTTGCTTTTGATATGATAGATGCGGACGGTAAATCTATAGTAAGGAATAAGCATCTATTGTCTCTGAAAGATTTGAATCAGAGCGAAGAGTTGGAGCAATTGCTGGATGCCGGAGCTTCTTCCCTGAAAATAGAGGGACGTTTGAAGGATGTATCTTACGTTAAAAATGTAACAGCTTATTATCGCCAGAAGCTGGATAGTGTTTTCAAACGTCGTAAAGAGTATATCCGTGCTTCATCGGGAGAAGTGAAATTAGAGTTCAAACCTCAATTGGATAAGAGTTTCAGTCGTGGTTTTACTAATTATTTTCTTTTTGACAGGAATAAGGATATTTTTTCTTTTGATACTCCCAAGTCTTTAGGGGAGGAGATGGGGACAGTGAAGGAAATTCGTGGTAATTATCTTACCGTAGCCGGAATCAAGTCTTTTAATAATGGAGATGGCGTCTGTTTTTTGGATGAGACTGGTAAGTTGCAGGGATTTCGCATAAACCGGGTGGAGAATAATAAGTTATTTCCTCAAGAGATGCCTCGGATAAAGCCCCGTACGATACTTTATCGTAATTTTGATCAGGAATTTGAGAGGTTGATGTCGCGTAAATCAGCTGAAAGGAAAATTGCTGTCATTTTAAAATTGGCTGAAAATAATCGGGGCTTTACTCTGTCTCTGACCGATGAAGATGATCACAGTGCCAGTGTGGTGCTGGAAAGGGAGAAGGAACGTGCCCGTACTCTGCAGGAAGATAACTTGCGTACACAACTTGGAAAGTTAGGAAATACTCCATTTGAAGCGTCAGATATAGTGATTGACTGGTCGGACAATTGGTTTATTCCGGCTTCTATGCTTGCCGAACTTCGCCGTAAGGGAATAGAGAAACTGCTGGAAGTGCGCCGTATTAACTATCGGCAGGAAATTTACAAGTTGCCTCGAACGCATCATGCTTTTCCTGTGAATGAATTGACTTATTTGGGAAATGTGATGAATGCTGATGCTGTTTCCTTCTATAGGAATCATGGCGTGCAGCGTATTGCTCCGGCTTATGAAAAGGCTCCGGCAGAAGAAGCGGTATTGATGTTTTGCAAGCATTGTTTGCGTTATAGTATGGGATGGTGCCCCTCTTGGCATAAAGTGCGTTCTCCTTATAAGGAACCTTATTATCTGGTTAGCTCGGATAACAGGCGTTTCCGTTTAGAGTTTGATTGTAAGAATTGTCAGATGAAAGTCTATGCTGAAAAGTAAGTACATCGGATTACTGTTTTTGGTGTTGGCTATTTTAATGGCTTGCCAATATCCTTCACCTGTTACTCCGAGTGGGGATATGCCGCAAAAGAAAAGGGATTCTGTCAATTATTTGATGGAACGGCATTATACATTAAACAGTAATTTTGAGGTTACTTCAGATTCGCTTATGTTACAGCAACTACCATTGGTTGATGTGCTTCCTGTTTTTAAAGGAGAACGGCTGGTGGTAGCGGAGTTTATGATACAAGCTGCTGATAGTGTGGATTCTGTATGGGTAAAGGTAGCACGGGACCAGGAAACAATGGGATGGATACATGAAAAGGAATTGTTGGAGAAAGTAGTTCCTGTGGATTCAGTGTCACAGTTTATTCATTTTTTCAGTAATTCTCATACCATCGCTTTCTTTGTCATATTAGGCTTTTTCGGTATTTGGTATGTTCATAGGGCTATTCGTCGCCAGAAGCTGCAATTAATCTGGTTGAATGATATTGATAGCGTTTTTCCTACAGTTCTTTCTTGGTTGGTAGCTACAGCAGCTACGCTTTATGCCAGTATTCAGCATTTTGTTCCGGGAACTTGGGAGCAGTTTTATTATAATCCTTCTTTGAATCCTTTTAGCTTACCTTTTATTCTTTCTCTTTTCATGTTTAATATTTGGGGAATTATTCTTGTGGGGTTGGCTACTTTAGATGATTTGTTTCATCAGACACATATTGAAGCTGCATGTTTTTATTTGTTGGGATTGATGTCCTGCTGTATCTTTTTATATTTGTTTTTTACATTTACTACGTATTACTATTTGGGTTATCCATGTTTATTGGTATATGCTGTATGGTCATTTAATCGTATAAAGCATGCTTCCCGGTATAAATTCAGTTGTGGAAATTGTGGGGCGAAGATAAAGAATAAAGGAGTGTGTCCTCATTGCGGCGCTGTCAATGAATAATTTTATTGTTTGTTTCTTTTGACAAAGGCTCAAGCAGTTTTCTATTGTAAACAGCATTTTCTCTATGTACATACACTAAAACAAATAGGTTTGTTCTAGAAGCTATGGGTATCATTTACAGCAATAATAAAGTTCTTGCTTTTCTTGGTGTGACAGAATAAAAAATAAATTTGATTTGGTAAATGTGGAAACAGAAAGGGAGTTCGTGATGAACCCCCTTTCTGTTTTTGCAAGAATGGTTAGAAGTGATAACGTATATCCACCCCCAGTTGTAAAGGTCTGCTTTTTTGTTCGAATCCTCTATGCATGGTTTCAAAATAGAAGGTTGTATAATCCTTGTTGGTTAAATTACGTCCCCATACATCTATCTGTAAAGCTTTTGTCTGCAAAGAAATGCGCCCGTTCAGTGTTCCGTAAAAACTTTGTGAGACATTGTTTTTTTCAGTCCAATAAATTTTTCCTGCTCCGGTATAGCTCATGCCTAAAGTCAGGCTTTGCATCCAATTGCTTTTATCGAAAAAGAAACTATAATTTGCGCCTGCATTCATGGTATGGCGGGGAACAAATGGTACATAATTGCCGCTATAATCAATTTGCTCTTCTGATGATGTAGTACCTCCGTCATATTTTTTGAATGTGGAATGAGTATATCCATAACTTACATTCATATTCAGGTTTTTGTTGATGGATGCCAGAAAGCTGGCCTCTACTCCATAACTTTCGCTACTACCGGCATTGACCATCATTCGTCCCAAGCCACTATTGACAAATTTGGCGATTTGTTGGTCGTGGGTATCCATGTAGAATGCGGCAAGGTCGGTCTTCAGTTTGCCGTTGAACAAACTGAGATGTGATCCCACTTCGTAATTCCAGCTGTACTCGGGCTTGTAGACAGTTGTTTCTTGTACGTTCAATTCTTTTCCGTAGTTGGGCATGTGTTGCTTGATCATTCCTTCTATCATACCTGCCATAGATTCTGGTGCCTTGTTTAGTATGGCTTCAATCATTTTTTGTTGCATGTCACTTTGTATCAGTTCTGAAAACATCTGTACGTTATAACCTCCGGAACGATATCCTCTGGTTATGCTTACATACATATTGTTTGCAGGGCTGAAATCGTATTTAAAAGCTAGCTTGGGAAGTAGCTGTACATAGTCGTTTTTTTCTTTTCCTTCCAATAGCGGTGCGGCATTCAAATTCCTGAATGGAATATTAAGGGGAGGCATTGCCATTTTAAGAAAGAAATCGAAATCAATATTACTATCCGAGAAATAATTCATAGACATTTTTTCATATTCCAAGCGCAAACCTGCTGTTACTGAAAGGCCTTTCACAAACAGGTCGTTGAATGTAGATTGGTGGTACAGTGCGGTGCTGAATACCGGTGTGTCAAAACTTCCACTTACGCGGATACGGTTGTTCAAAACGTCCAGACTCATTTCAGGGGTACGGCGGGGATCGTCTAAATGAATTTTCTTGAAAGTATTGTTGATGTTCCCTTCGATCATATCGGTCACTCCGTCCTCCATGAAGTTTACCGGACCGGTGGTATGTAGCCATTGATAAAAACCACTAACTCCTGTAACCCATTGCCAGCGCTTGTTGTTTTTGCTTTTAAAAGTAATCTCTTCACTGATGGTATTCAGACGTTGCTTCTGCTCAATAGTATAAATGCTGACAGGCAGGAAATCCTGGTCCATAAACATACGGTCATTTAAATTCTGAAATCCAGTAACAGCGCTTAAGATAAACTTTTGTGCCTGGTATTCAATATTCAAACCGGTATTGAACAGTCCACGGCGATAAGTACAATCCTGATCGTATGAAATCTTCCCTATGTAGTTTTTATATTTTTCATTCTCTTTGTCGTATCCGTCTATAGCTCCTGTATAGTAATAAGGGTATCCTCCTTCGTCACTATAATCATAGCCTATGGTAAAGTCTAGTTTTAGGTTTTCTGAAGGCAGCCAGATAGCATGTATTCGTCCGCCTCCCGCTTCCATATTATCTACTTTTTTCCCATTGAGCGAATTGCGGAAGAATCCGTCTGATCCCTCATAATAACCACCGGCGGAGAAAGCGAAACAGTCACTCCAACGGTGGTAATGGGTTAATGAAGCACTGCGGTAGTTACTTTTTGTTCCATAACTCAGTTTTACGTCTGTTCCCTGATAGGAGAATGGAGAGCGGGTATGTACCTTGATTAGTCCCCCCATGGTATTGCGTCCGTACAAGGTTCCTTGTGGACCGCGAAGAATATCAATACGTTCTATATCATAAAAATTGAAATCAAATGCAGATTTGTCAATGTAAGGGATATTGTCCACATACAAACCTACCGCAGGAGTGTTGATACGCGAACCGATTCCCCGGATATAAATAGCTGAGGTGAGTCTTGAACCATAGTCGGGCATAAAGAAATTGGGTACCAGTGAACTCACGTTCTTTAAAGTGGTGATTTGGTTTGCTTGCATATCTTTTTGGGAGAGTAAAGATACGGCTGTAGGGAGTTCCCTTAATTTTCCGGTTTCTTTAGGTGAAGCGATAACCACCACCTCTTCTATATCAATGACTTTCGTAGTGTCCTTAGGCAGCGTGTTGATATTTTCCGCAAAAGTTGTTGTAGCCAGCAGGCAGGATGTAATGAATAAAATGTTTTTTCTCATATTTATTGTTTGGTTTTATTTGATACATCACGGATAACCAGAGTTGCTACAAGTTTCTACCAGGCGGAAAATTTATATATTCCACTCTGTATAATCCATGATGGAGAATGATTCCGGCTGCAAAGTAACGGTAAACCTGATATGTGTGCAATCCTAATAAATGAGGATTTTATATTCTGTCTGCCTCAATGTAACCGTTCATCACAGCATAGACAGTTAGCCCGGATACAGATTTGATACCCAGTTTTTCGGTAATATTCTTGCGGTGGGAGATGACAGTGGTCAGGCTGATATGAAGTTTGTCTGCTATTTCCTTATTGATAAGTCCTTTGGTGATAAGTATCAATACTTCTATTTCCCGGATAGACAATTCATGTTCTGTTTTTTCTATATGCATTGCTTTATCTACTGCTTGTTTTCTTGCCTGATGTCCATATTGGCGTAATTGATGGATGTCTTTTATCAAAGAACCTTCATCTTGGTAGATATTCAGCTTGGGGATACCGGATAATTGAGGTTGGTTGTCACCTCCTGCTAATACAATTGTTTTTGGTTTACGAAGTAAAAAGAAGGAAGTATGTTCAAAATAGATTTGGGCAGAAATAAAATAGTGGGCATACATGTCCGGTGTGTCATCCGTCAACTCACCAAACGAATGGAATACACGGATAGTAGCCATTGGAATGATATCTTCCAAAATGTTTTTTAACCCCAGGCAAGTGAGGGTATTTGGGTCTACTATGGCTATTTCGGGATGATGCATGATGTTTTCTTTGGTGCAAAGATACATATCTTTTATAAAAAACAGATTCATAAAGACAAAGAAATCTTCTTTTAGGCAACATCACCAATCATTTATTTGTAGGGGCGCATTTGAATGCGCCCGCATATGTGCTGTAAATCATTTTCGGATAGGTTCAATCTGTCATTACTCCTAAATAAGTGGCTGCTGCTTCAGCACATTTTTCTCCATCGATACCTGCTGAAACAATTCCTCCGGCGTAACCTGCTCCTTCTCCACAAGGAAATAACCCATTGACAGTGACATGTTGCAGTGTCTCATTATCTCGCAGGATCCGTACCGGAGCCGACGTGCGTGTTTCTACACCAATCATCACTGCTTCATTGGTCAGGAAGCCATGGCTGCTCTTTCCGAATTGTTGGAAACCTTTGCTCAAACGGTCGGTAATGAATGCAGGCATCCAAAAATGCAGGGGAGAGGAAACTAATCCCGGACTATACGAACTGTCAGGTAAATCATAGCTTAGTTTTTTGCGGGTGAAGTCCACCATTCGTTGTGAAGGTGCGGTTTGGCGCATATTGCCTTGCTGCCAGCAGGAGGCCTCCAATGCTTCTTGGAAATACATCATGGTTAATGGACAATGGTCGGTAGTCCATTGACCATGATTTTTATTAGTGGCTTTTAATTCTTCACTTTTCGTTTTTAATTCTTCTGTAAAAAGATTATTTTCCGCCAGATCTTCCGGCCTGATTTCTACCACCATGCCGGAGTTGCTCCATTTGGAGCCGCGGTTGCTGGGACTCATGCCGTTTACTACAATCTGATGCGGACCGCTTGCGGCAGGAACAACAAATCCTCCCGGACACATACAAAAACTATAGACACCACGTCCTTCTACTTGTGTCACAAAGCTATATTCAGCGGCAGGCAGATACTTTCCACGTCCGTTTTTATTATGATATTGTATTTGGTCAATCAGCATGGACGGGTGTTCCAAACGTACTCCTACTGCAATTCCTTTGGTTTCCATCTCTATACCATTGTCATACAACCACCGATACACATCCCGTGCGGAATGTCCGGTAGCCAGAATAACAGGTCCTTTGAAAGTCTTTCCGGTATTTGTTTCTATACCTGTGATTTTGTTTTTTTCTATAATAAGGGAATCCATTCGTGTTTCGAAATGCACTTCACCACCACATTCTATGATGGTATTCCGCATATTTTCAATCACACGCGGCAACTTGTCTGTACCGATGTGGGGATGGGCATCTGCCAGGATGGAGGTACTGGCGCCATGTTGGCAGAATACATTCAGAATTTTGTTCACATTCCCTCGCTTTTTGCTTCGGGTATAGAGTTTGCCGTCTGAATAGGCTCCTGCTCCTCCTTCTCCGAAACTATAATTACTTTCGGAGTCAACTTTGTGCTCACGGCTGATACGGGCGATATCTATTTTTCTATCGCGTACATTCTTACCTCGTTCCACTACGACAGGCCGGAGTCCTAACTCTATTAATCGCAAGGCAGCAAAAAGTCCGCCCGGTCCTGCTCCCACGACAATGACTTGTGGTTTCCCATCTACTTTATTATATATAGTACGGGTGAACTCCTCATCTTGTGGCATTTCATTAATATATAGGCGTACTTTCAAATTTACATAGATGGTGCGTTGACGTGCGTCTATGCTCCTTTTTAAGATGCGAAGGGCATGGATGGTACGTATATCCAATCCCTTGTCACGTCCGATGAATTGTTTCAGTGACTGTTCATTAGCTGCCTGTTCAGGCAAGACTCTTATTTGAAATTCTTGTATCATGGTTCTTGTTTAGGTTATTCGCCTTCCGGCATTAATTTTTTACGGTAATAAGAATTGGCGGTATATAGTGCGGCGGCAGGGTTGTGTCCTGTCACACGGTCTTTGGTCACTAAAGTTGTAGTATAGGCATTAGAGTACTTGTAGAATAAACTGTCATGTCCCACACATAGTCCGATAACCACGTTCAACTCTGTATGTGCTTGGTTGAGAAGGCGTGCTTGTAGGATAGGGTTACACATTGCCGCACCGATTTTTTCACATTCTTTGGGGATTCCGATAGAGGATTTGGCTATTCCGGCTACTTTGCAGATTACTGAATATACCTCAAAGCCGTTAGCACGGAGGATGCGGGCAAAAATACGGGCTTCATTCACCAGTCCGATACAATAGGCAATTCCTAGTTTTTTATATCCCATCTTGCGTGCGAAAGTCATGATTTCTTCCACACGGGTTAATCGGCAGTAACCTTCATATTCCACTTCGGCACTGGCCACC
>ENA-OOXC01001798-OOXC01001798.1-human-gut-metagenome-genome-assembly--contig:-NODE-1798-length-11726-cov-1.828121_pt1 | contig 11726 bp, 7 predicted proteins | sample MGYA00241578_ERZ501325 | MGnify/ENA primary metagenome ERZ501325 (study PRJEB25962, sample SAMEA2042737) | human gut metagenome | biome: human gut; feature: human-associated habitat; material: faeces...
TGACGTGTGGCGGACGTTGCTCCGGGCCCGGGCGATCGAGAACCAGGCTTACGTATTGGGGGTGAACCGTACGGGGGACGACCCCCGGCTGCATTATTCGGGCGATTCGGCCGTGATCGGCTGTAAGGGAGAAACCCTTGCCGAAGCGGGGGAAGGGGAGACGCTTTTGACCGCACGGCTCGATATGGACGAGCTGCGTCGTTTCCGCGAGAAATTTCCCGCTTGGCGCGATGCCGACGATTTCGATCTGAAGTGATCGGATGTTCCTCGATGATCGGCAGAACAATCGGTTGTTTCAGCGCTTTTGTTAAATTCGTTTCAGGGGGCGTTCGATCTCAATATTTTTTGCAGGACGAATTTTATCCCTTAATAATTAACCTAGAAAGTACGTGTCTATTTATCGTTAGGAGCCTTGCTCCTGTTCTTGGCTTCGCTGGGCTGTTCCGACAAAGCGGAAAACACCTCACCGGAAGCTCCGTCGGAAGAACAGCCCACACCGAAGCCCGAAAAACCGGAGTTCGTGGATAAGAACACAACGATGGAAGAGAATATCGGCGAAGAATATCCAGACTGTTATTACACTTATTTTCGAATGCAGAACGCCAGTCAGGAGAATGCGATTTTCTTCATTTCAACTAAAATGAGTGCGAGCGGTGATATGATTAGAATCGCCCCGGGAGAACAGGGGACATGGGGACAGATGATGGAGAAAATGTTGTGGATAGACGATAACGATGTGTTGGTGAAAAATCTGGATGCGTTGGGTTTTGTTCAGTTATATTTCAATGTGCCCCCAATAACGGAAGATAATTACCATGCCATTACCCCAGATGTAGATACGTGCGCTCAATACTCTTTCTTCGACCCTATGACCGAATCGCAACGCGGCACACCGCGCGATCAGTCGGCATGGGTGCTCGAAGAGTTCCCCGACCGCCCGAACGCCGTGCGCTGGACTTACCGGATTACCGACAAGGACTATAAGGAGGCCGTGCGTCAGACGCTCGAACGCTGGGCCGACCGGGACGAGGAAAAACAATAGGGCAAAAGCATTTGCGAAACAAGGCTTTTTCCGACTTATTTCCACATAAGCGGGCCGAAGTGTATGATTTCCGTTTTTCCGCCGTTACAAAAGGGAGCTAAAGATCCGTTTCGTCCCAGCCGAGGATCTTGCAGAAGTCGTACTCCTCGGGGTTGGACAGGTATTGGCGTGCCGCTTCGTAGTCGGGCGGGGTAATAGCCATCAGGATATTATCTACTACGGCTTTGAAGCGGTCGGACGAGATGTCCACCATGCGGGGCAGGATCTTGCCCGTCGCGGGGTCTTGCAGGTCTTTCAGGTAGAGGGGTTCGACGTTGCCGCAGCCGTCCACATAGACCATGCAGCCCGTCTTGCCTTCGCTGAAGAGCTGGTATACGCCCATTGCGAGCTCTGTGCAATATGTAAGGTCGTATGCTACAGGGTCCTGGCAACGTACATCGTAACCGATTTCTACTGGACGGCTCTTAACTTTAAGACCGATCTTCGCGATTTTCTTCTCAAGAAGCTCGTTGAAGAGAACGGCCTTGGAAATCTTGCCGAGCTCAGGGTGACCATGCTCGTCGTATGAGAAATGAATGCCTTCCTCAGCTGCCTCTTTTGCTACTTCCTCGTTGTGGAAGAGACCTTCAGCAGCGATTACAGTTCCATAGCTGACACCCATAACCTTTCTCTTGAGAATAGCAGAAACTGTAAGTCTGATGATCTTGTCGAGAGTTACCTGAGTCTTGTTGAACATCTCAGGGATAATTGTCATAGGGCAGTGAGTTGCTTCACCGATACCGAGGGCAAGGCTACCGCATGTACGTCCCATTGCTGAGATAATGAGCCAGTTGCCTGATGTGCGGGCATCCTCATAGATGGTTCTTGCAATATGTGCGCCCTCGTTCTTTGCGGAGTTATATCCGAAAGTAGGTGCGTTTGCAGGAAGAGGAAGGTCGTTATCGATAGTCTTAGGACAATGAATATTGGCGATATGATAGTTTTTGTTGGCGAGGAACTTGGAAATTCTGTTTGCTGTAGAAGCTGTGTCATCGCCACCGATCGTAACGAGAAGTTTGATGTTGTTGTCTTTGAAAAGATCGAGATTGAAACGTTTTTCGAAGTCTTCGTCGGTCGGTTTGAAACGGCTCATTTCGAGGTATGAACCACCGCGGTTGAAGTAACGGTCTGCAATCGAGAAGTCGAGGTCTTCTATACGTGCATCTTTACTGAAAAGTCCTGAATATCCGCCGTGGAGTCCGATAACTCTGTAACCCTTGGAAAGGAATGTTTTTGCTACGCTCATCGATACAGAGTTCATGCCTGGTGCCGGACCGCCGCCGCACAAGATAATGATTGAATCTTTCATGTTTCTCAAATATTATAGTAATTATTGTTATATTCGTTTTCGGGTGCAAAATTATCTATTTTCATCAAAATATCCACAAAAAAAGAGTTAAATTTGTGTTTTTAGAGGATTGTTTATCAATTAAAACGAATTACGGAAGACGAGTTTACATTCCGCAGAGACAATTACTTGCAATGGACAAAGAACAGGCTGGGAAAAGGATAAAAGAACTCAGAGAGATTCTCTGGGAGAACAGCAAAAAATATTATGTGGAGAATGCTCCGACCATGAGTGATTATGATTACGATCACCTCATGTATGAACTCGGAGAGTTGGAGGATGAGTATCCGGATTTGATAACTCCGGACTCCCCTACCAGAAAAGTCGGCAGCGACCTGGAAAGCAGGTTCGCCCAGTATCCGCATAAATATCCTATGCTTTCTCTCGGAAATACATATAATATCGGAGAGATAGAAGATTTCGTGGCGAGGGCTACAAAGGCTGTCGGCAAACCATTCACGTTTTCATGCGAATTAAAATTCGACGGGACGGCCATTTGCCTGACATATCGTAACGGTAAGCTTTTCAGGGCGTTGACCAGAGGTGACGGTGTCATAGGTGATGATGTCACTGAAAATGTGAAGCATATTTCGAACATACCGGAGACTTTACATGGAACAGGTTTTCCTGAAGAGTTCGAAATCCGTGGAGAGATTTTGATGCCTTATGCGGCATTCGACAAACTTAACGAGGAACGTCTCAGAAATGAAGATGCACCTTTCGCCAATCCGAGAAATGCAGCGTCGGGATCACTTAAGTTGTTGGACCCTAAGGAAGTAGGTCGTCGTGGACTGATGTGTACACTGTATCATATTCCGAGTCCGAATATTTCGTTTCCGACTCATGATGAAGCATTGAAGGCGGCGGCTTCTTGGGGTCTTCCTGTGTCTGACAAGCGTAAGATATGCCACAATATCGATGAAATCGAGGCATATATAAACTATTGGGACAAAGAGCGTAAGATGCTTCCTTATGCTACCGATGGTATCGTGATAAAGATAAACGAGCTGGAATATCAGACTCTGCTCGGCTATACCGCCAAGTTTCCACGTTGGGCAGTAGCGTTCAAATTCAAGGCCGAACAGGCATTGACCCAAATAAAATCCATTGACTATCAGGTGGGTAGAACTGGAGCGGTCACGCCGGTGGCGAACCTCACTCCGGTGCAGCTTTCCGGAACGGTGGTGAAGCGCGCGACTCTGAACAATGCGGATATGATGGCGCAGATGGATATCCGCGTCGGCGATTTCGTCTATGTCGAGAAGGGCGGGGAGATTATTCCTAAGATTACAGGCGTAGAACTTTCCAAGCGCGGAAAGGATGTTCAGAAGCCTGAATTTCCGACTGTTTGCCCTGACTGCGGCACTCCGCTAGTGAAGGAAGACGATGAAGCCAAGTGGTTTTGCCCGAATGTGGATGGTTGTCCTACGCAGATTAAGGGGCGTCTGGTGCATTTCCTGAGTCGTAAAGCCATGAATGTCATAGCCGGTGATGCTACTGTGGATCAGCTGTTCAACTTGGATCTTGTACGTACTCCCGCGGATTTCTATGATTTGAGGAAGTTCGACCTTCTGAGGCTTGAAGGCTGGAAAGACCGATCAGCACAGAGATTCCTGGACAGCTTGCGCAACAGTCTGAAAGTCAGCTTCGACCACGTGCTTTTCGCTTTGGGCATCAGGTATGTCGGCGAGTCTACGGCCAAGGAAATTGCGCAACATTTCGGCGACATTGACAAAATCGCTGCTGCAAGCATGGATGAACTTCTGGCGGTGCCTGATGTGGGTGAAGTCATCGCAAAAAGCGTGTATGACTTCTTCAGAGTTCCGCAGCATATAATTGAGATACAGAGACTTAGAGCCGACGGACTGAAACTGTCCATGGAAGCGGCCAGCAAGAGCCTCTCGGCAGCATTGGCAGGAAAAATCATCGTTATTTCCGGCAATTTCAGCATTTCCCGCGACGAGATGAAGGAACTGATCGAACTTCACGGTGGCAAGAACAGCTCTTCGCTGAGCGGCAAAACCTCTTTCCTGCTGGCGGGTACGAAACCTGGGCCGGAGAAGATGAAGAAGGCTGAGGACTTGAAAATACCTGTCGTGAGTGAGGATGAATTCCGAAAGATGCTTCCGGAAGGGTCAATGCCGGAGGACGAAGTTACTGAACCTGATCTTTTTGGAGGGATGGTAGATGATTAAGAAGATACGCAAAGTAAGAAGTTTCCTTTCCGAGGATATCTGGAACGAGAATTTGAACAATCTTTCCAGAATGCGTGCGCATTTCATTAAGGATCTGCGTGTTCTTGTCGTTACCATCAAAACTTTTTCCGCAGAAAAGATTGGATTTCAGGCTGTTGCGCTGAGTTTCTTCTGCACGATGGCTGCTGTGCCGTTTATGGCTGTAGCTTTTGCGATTACTGGAGGACTCGGCTTGGAAGATACGCTTAAACAGTTGCTGGTCAGCAATATACCGAATCAGCAGGCAGTCGATACGCTTTTCGGATATGCCCAGAATGTGATAGACACGGCTCAGTCCAGTCCAGTGGGACTTGTGAGTGCGCTCCTCTTCACATGGTTGGTGCTGTGGATGATGATGTGTGTGGAATCAGTGTTCAACAACGTGTGGAGAGTGAACAAGTCCAGAAACATATTCAAGAGACTCACGTTCTATCTCGTGATTATGGGACTCTCCCCTTTCGTGGTCCTGCTTTTCTTTGCAGGCGCCATAGTTTATTCCAACGTGTTGGATGTCCTGGTTCCTGACGTGGTCTTTTCGGAGAATATAAAGAATTTTCTTGGCTGGGTAGTCTTCGCTGCGGTTTCAGTGATGACATTCTCAGCGATGTATAAATTTATCCCGAATCATTATGTCCGTTACAAGGATGCGCTGAAAGCGGCATTGCTCTCGGGTGTTCTATTTACCATTTTGCAATATCTTTTCCTGGAGACGCAGATTTTTGTCTCCAGACTGAACACGATATATGGCGCAGTTGCCGCAATACCTCTTTTTATGTTCTGGCTTAACTTCGGATGGTTCATAATCCTGATCGGTGCCGAGCTTTCCTATGCTTTCCAGAACGTGGATAACTATAATCTTGATACAGAGTAGTATGAGCTTTTCACAGTTTACACAAAAGGATTACGAAGTCATAGCACGCAACTATGCGGAGCTTAAAGAGGCCGCCAAAAAGAGGTGTGCCGGGGAGCAGGAATTGGACGTCGTCCAGAAGGCCTTCGATTTCGCCAATGAAGCTCACAAGAATGTCCGCAGACGTTCTGGAGAACCATATATGTTGCACCCGATAGCTGTCGCCAAGATTGTTGTCAATGATATCGGGCTCGGTTACAAGTCTATCTCAGCCGCGCTCCTCCATGACGTCGTGGAGGACACCGATTACACTGTAGATGACATCCGACATCTTTTCGGTGATAAAATCGCATCTCTCGTAGAGGGTCTGACGAAGATCAAGAATGTGTTGGATAACCAGGACAAGAAGAATAAGGACGGACAGACTGAGAGCAGCCTCCAGGCCGAGAATTTCAAGCGTATTCTCCTGACTCTCAATGATGATGTGCGTGTAGTTCTCATCAAGCTTGCAGACCGGCTGCATAACTGCCGTACCATAGAATTCATGCCTGAGTACAAGCGTGACAAGATCTTGAGCGAGACCATGTTCATCTTCGTGCCGCTGGCTCACCGTCTCGGTTTGTATGAGGTGAAGTCTGAAATGGAGAACATCTGGCTCCGCTATAAAGAACCGGATGCATACAACGACATCACAGCGAAGATTAACAGAGACTTGTCCGACAAGGAGAAGAGCATCGACGAGTTCATCAGCCCTATCAGGAAGGCATTGACAGACGCCGGATTCGATTTCCAGATCAAACGAAGGGTGAAAACGCCTTATTCGATCTGGCACAAGATGGTCACCAAACAGCTGACTTTCGAGCAGATATATGACCTTTATGCAGTCCGCGTAATCTTCAATCCTGCAGAGAATTCTCATGAAAGTGAGCGAGACCAATGTTATCACGTATTCTCGATAATCACTGGAATTTACAGGTATAAGCCGGACCGCGTGCGTGACTGGGTAAAACATCCGAAGAACAACGGATATGAGGCTCTGCATTGTACTCTCATGAGTTTAACGGGATTATGGATAGAAGTCCAGATTCGCACGAAACGCATGGACGACATCGCCGAAAAAGGTATCGCTGCACACTGGGCCTATAAGCAGGACGGCTATATAAGCGAGAATGACAGTGAGATGGACAAGTGGCTCTCCAAAGTGAAGGAGATTCTCGTCAGCTCTGATGTCAATGCTCTTGAACTTCTGGATATCATTCATAACGACTTAACTACCACGACGATATCCGTGTTCACACCTAAAGGCGAGCAAAAATCCATACAGAATGGTGCGACGGCCCTGGATTTTGCATATATGATTCATTCCGAAATAGGCAGCAAAGCTATTGCCGCCAAGGTGAACATGAAGCTGGCTCCTCTTTCATATGTTCTGAAGACTGGAGACCAGATCGAAATCATTTCTGCGGAAGATGCACATCCTAAAGTAGAATGGATGGAATTCCTCCAGACCAGGCATGCCAAAAACTTGGTCTTGGACTATTTCCGTCCTCAGAGGCAACACTTTATAGATTTAGGCGTACAGACATTGACAGTAACCCTCGGCAGCCTCGACAAGAAATACAGCGATACCGTCCTCCGAAAGCTCTCAGACTCGTTCAACATGAGCAATACGGACGAGTTTCTTTTCCGTTTCGGTATAGGATATTTCCGTCCGGAGGCGGTGCGCGAAATACTCGACGAGAAGGCGAAGCATTCTGCCGGTCAGGAATATGTGATCAATTCAGCTGACGGCCACAAATACGTAATCGCATCATGTTGTAACCCTATTCCGGGCGATCCTGTTGTGGGTTTCCTGGCACCTGACGGCAGCATCACCGTACATAAAAAGACTTGCAGCGTGGCAGAGGACATAGCCACCAAACACGGCAACTGGATCGTTATGCCGAAGTGGGAATCCGCGACCGACCAGTCTTTCCTGGTACGCATTTCGCTCAAAGGAATCGACCGTATAGGTCTTCTGAATGACTTGACAGGTTGCATTTCCGTGTCTATGGGCGTAAATATGAGGCAGATACATTTGGCTGCCAACGACGGTATATTCGAGGGTTTCATAGACCTGCTCGTGCATAATAGAGTGATACTTGAGAAAGTGTTATCGAATATAATGAAGGTCAAAGGGTTACAGAACGTTATGAGAACGGATCTCTGATTTTTGTGAAGTGAGATGAAGATGAAAAAAATTACAAGCAAGTTAATTCCGGCCATACCGGTACTCGCGATATTGTGGTCCATGATGTTTTCGCCGTCTTGCGCGAACACCACGACGCCGCCGAGCGGAGGAAAAAAAGATACGATTCCGCCGCTGATTACCGATATCAGGCCTCTGCCGGGTACTGTCAATGTTCCTGTGCATAACGCGAAGATTACTATCACGTTCAATGAATATGTGACGGTAAAGGACCCGAAGGGTATCTTCCTGTCCCCACCTCTGGAGAAGACACCGAAATACAAGATCCGCGGAAAATCCGTAGTCGTTTATTTCGAGTCTGATTTACAGGAGAATACGACATATACCCTCGACCTCACAGGAGCCATAGCTGACAACAACGAGGGCAACATGTTCCCAGGCTATACGTTGATGTTCTCCACAGGAGAAAAGATAGATTCGATGGCGATGACCGGAGTAGTCCGCGATTGCAACACACTGCAGCCTATCAAAGGCGCTACCGTGATGCTGTACAAGGACTTGTCCGATTCGGCCGTGTTCAAGCAGCGTCCTGATGCAGCCGTAAAAACCGATGACTGGGGCTACTTCGCGTTAAGAAACATTGCGGACACTTTATATAGACTGTACGCCATAAAAGACGAGAGTTCCAACAATATTTACGACCCGGACAACGACCAGATTGCCTTCTGTGACAGCATAATACGACCAGTCATGATATCTTCCGACAAACTTCCGGAACTCATGAAGTACGATATGCTGGACACCCTTCACTGTATGGCGCGTAAAGCGGAGCATGAAATGGTGATGTTCCGCGAGCGCCCGTCCAAACAGATGATTGTCAATAAAGTACGTACAAGTCCAAGGTCCGCCTATATCACATTTATGGCGCCAGACACCAAGATCGATTCGATGTGGGTCCGCGGAATCCCGCAGAACAAGCTGATCGCCCAGTTCAATCCCCGCAAGGACAGTCTCGAGATTTGGGTCAATGATAGACGCCGTCAGCCAGACACATTGCACCTTTTCGTGGATTATCTCAAGACAGATACTTTGGGAGTACTTCAGCCGTTTACCGAACATGTGCGTCTTGCGATGGAAAAGACTGGCGGAAGATCCAAGAGTTCCAGAAGGAATATCAAGCATGAGGATACCACTTGTGTGATGAAAGTTACTGCTGAACCTGAAACCATCGAGCAGAATGGTTTTTCGGTGGAGTTCAACTACCCTATCATCTACGAGTCATTCGATTCCATATCATTGGTCTCCATAAATCCTAAACAGCAGGAATCTGCTATGAAATTCTCAGTATCGAGAGACACTCTCAACTTGAGAAAATATGTCCTGATGCCAGAGGGAAAATTGCTTTCAGGATACGAATACAAATTGAAGGTCCCTTATCGTAAGTTCCGTGATATCAACGGGTTCTATAACGACAGTACTGAGGTCAAAGTGTCTCTTCCAAAAGACGATAAGTTAAGTTCACTTACCCTGCATCTTACGGGAGTTTCTCACAAATATATTGTCGAACTTCTTAATGACAAGAGGGATAAGGTGCTGCGTAATTACATTATAGAAAAAGACAGAGACCTTGTGTTCCCTTATCTTAAAGAGGGCAAATACTCCATAAGAATCACCGAGGACAAGAACCGCAACGGCATCGTGGATACTGGTAATGTCCTGGAGCACAGACAGCCGGAGAAAGTGGTGTTCTATAAACTTCGTGACGGGTCTTATGTGCTCAGTATCAAGGAGTCTACCGATATGGAACAGAATATCGACATCAGTAAATTGTTTGGAAAATAATGAGACGGATAGTATATTTTACAGTCTTTTTGTCCTTCTTCGCGACTATAGCCAATGCGCAGACCACAGAAAAGGCCGACACACTGAGTTTACAGCAGAAGGTAGTTTCGGTAGCGTCAGCAGATTCTGTTGAGTATACCGATGCTTTCCTGGATACCTTGCAGCTTAACCGCAAGTTTCTGATCAATGATTATTCGATGATCGGTGTCCAGTATGGTTATACATTGAGCCAGACAATGTTCAATCCGACCAAAAAGCAGGGAATGCTGGAGCATCCTTTAAACTTCGGCGTCACATATACCAGATACGGCAAACTCTTCTCTTATATGCCTTATTTCGGTTTCCAAACAGGATTCTTCTATGGGCAGAGCGGATATATCTTTAAGAAAGACAAGAAGACAGGAGTTTATACAGAGTCTGTAGACGGAGCTACAAGTGCTACTTATTCATACTTGGAAGTTCCGCTTCTTGCTCATTTTCACGTGGATGTATGGCATCTTAAGCTCATCGCAAATGTCGGATTGTTCGGCAGTTGGCGATTCGATGTAGAGCGTGAAGGCGACAGAGTCCCTACAGAATATCTGAACAAATTCTATGACTATGAGCGCCGTATCGGTTATGGTATCAAAGGCGGAGTCGGCATAGGTTTCGTTTTCGATCCTGTGGAGTTCCATATTCAGGGAACATACAGATATTCTCTCGGCTCGCTGTACAAGCCTGATTACGCCAGTGAATATTATTACAGATTTGCACATCCTGCGGATATCATCATTTCTGCCGGATTGCATTTCCAGCTGACCAAGCGTACAGGAAAGACTAGAAAACAACTTAAGAATATTGCAAAACAATCTGTATATGAACCAGTTGAAAACATTGACAGCAACAGTCGGTAATATAAAGATCGGCTCTGGCTACCCTATCGCCGTGCAGACGATGTGCAACACGCATACTTATGATGAAGATGCCACCGTGGCTCAATGTGTCAGGATGCACGAGGCCGGTGCGGATATCATAAGAATCACAGTTCCAGGACTTCAGGATGTGCCTCATATAAAGGCTATCAGGGAGCGTCTTAGATCCATGCAGATAGAGACCCCGATCGTTGCGGATATTCATTTTTCGTCCGAGACTGCTATCGCTGTAGCACCTTTCGTCGAGAAAGTGAGAATCAATCCCGGTAATTTCAATAAGGATTTTGATGAGGCTTCGCGCCAGCTTACCCGTCTTGTCAATGTCTGTTCGCAGTATGGGACAGCGATTCGTATAGGCTTGAATCACGGCTCTCTTGGAGACCGCATCACGAATCTTTACGGGAACACGCCTGATGCGATGGCGAAAGCTGCCATGGAGTGGCTCAGACTATGCGCTGCCAACAATTTCTATAACGTGGTAGTGTCTCTCAAGTCAAGTAACACTTATGTTATGGTAGAGGCTTATCGCTTGCTGGCCAAATACATGCAGGAAGAAAACATGGTATTTCCTCTCCATGTCGGTGTTACGGAAGCAGGTAACGGAGACTCCGGCCGCATCAAGTCTTGTGTAGGTATTTCATCACTCCTCTCTGAAGGAATCGGAAATACTATCCGTGTTTCACTGACTGAGGATCCTGTGAATGAGATTCCTGTTGGCCGTTATCTGGAACTTCGTTACGATGGAAAACTGACATCGACGATGACAGCCGTCAAGATTTCAGGGAAAACCGCGGAAGCGGTCTATGACTCCCCTTCCCGTGAGAGACTGATCTTGGATTTCTCATGTGATTTCGGCAAACGTCTCCTGGATAAGGAGTTGGATGAGGTTCACATATCCGGTACATATAAGGATGAAAACGGCAATCCTGTCTCTATCGAAGAGTCCGGCTTAGCCAAATATCTGGAGGATGAACTTCTCCAGGCTGCGAGAAGGCGTTTTTACAAGCCTGAATATATAGCTTGTCCGGGTTGTGGACGTACGATGTATAACTTGCAGTCAGCGTTCGAGCAGGTAAAGGCGCGCACTGCGCATCTGAAGGATGTTGTGATCGCAGTCATGGGAGCAGATTTCATGATGGGAAGCATGGGAGAAGTTGTTGGTGAGAAGATCACACGAGCAGTTGAACGTGCAACACAGATGAGATTACCGATCATCATTTTCACATGCTCTGGTGGAGCTAGAATGCAGGAAGGAATCGTATCTTTAATGCA
>ENA-OOXC01001800-OOXC01001800.1-human-gut-metagenome-genome-assembly--contig:-NODE-1800-length-11723-cov-2.620329_pt1 | contig 11723 bp, 10 predicted proteins | sample MGYA00241578_ERZ501325 | MGnify/ENA primary metagenome ERZ501325 (study PRJEB25962, sample SAMEA2042737) | human gut metagenome | biome: human gut; feature: human-associated habitat; material: faeces...
ACTATTTCCCCATTTTTTACAATTGGTCTTTGATTTATACATGTTCCACCATTTGTTCTTTTGAACTTACGTAATTTATGGATAACTGTTTTTCCATTATTATATTTCATAGTGATGGCATCACCTGTTACTTTTTTAACAACACCATCATCTTCTGCTAAAATTAATATTCCTGAATCTTTTGCTGCTCTGTACTCAATTCCTGTTCCAACAATTGGTCTTTCTGTAATCATAAGTGGTACAGCTTGACGTTGCATGTTTGCACCCATTAAAGATCTTTTTGCATCATCATGTTCCAAGAATGGAATCATTGCTGCAGCAATTGATACTAATTGTTTTGGAGAAACATCAACATATTGAACTTGATTTTTATCAACTTCTATTATGTCATTTCTATAACGAACTCTAATTCTATCATTTATAAATTCTCCATTTTCATCCATTGGCTCTGATGCTTGAGCAATTATATAATTATCTTCAACATCTGCACTCATATATTCTACAATATCTGTAGCTCTATGTGTTTCTGGATCTATTTTTCTATATGGTGTTTCAATAAATCCATATTCATCTATTTTAGCAAATGATGAAAGTGCTGATATAAGTCCAATGTTTGGTCCTTCTGGAGATTCTACTGGACATAATCTACCATAGTGTGTATAGTGAACGTCTCTAACTTCGAAACCAGCTCTTTCTCTTGTAAGACCACCAGGTCCTAATGCTGAAATTCTTCTTTTATGTGTTAATTCTGAAAGTGGGTTAGTTTGGTCCATAAATTGTGATAATTGTGAACTTCCAAAGAATTCTCTAATTGATGATGTTATTGGTTTTGTGTTTATTAATGTTTGTGGTGTTACTACATCTAAGTCTTGGATTGTCATTCTTTCTCTTACAACTCTTTCAAGTCTTGTCAAACCAATTCTAAATTGATTTTGTAATAATTCACCAACACATCTAATTCTACGATTTGCTAAATGGTCTATGTCATCCGGTTTTCCTAATCCATGTGATAGATTTAATAAGTAATTTACAGATGCAATTATATCTTCTGTTGTTATGTGTTTTGGTACTAATTCATCCATTCTTTCTTCAACAGTTTTTAGTAAATCTTTTTCATCTGTATTATCAATTATATTTTTTAATACTTGATAATTTACTTTTTCTTTTATATTTAAAGTAGAAAAATCAACTGTTGGTAATACTTTATGAATATCAACTATTCCATTTCCTATTATTCTTATTGTTTTATCTTCAACTAATATATCTACTATATTAATTCCAGAATTTTGAATATCTTCAGCTACTTCTGCTGATATTACTTCTCCTGCTTGTACAAAAACTTCTCCTGTTTCAGCATCCATTATATCACTTGCAGAAACTTTACCTTTTATTCTTGTTGCTAAATCTAATTTTTGATTAAATTTATATCTACCAACTTTTGCTAAATCATATCTTCTATTATCAAAGAATAATCCATTGAATAAGCTTCTTGCTGCTTCAACTGTTGGTAATTCTCCTGGTCTTAATTTTTTATAGATTTCTATTAAAGCTTCCTCTTGAGTTTTAATAGTATCTTTTGCTATTGTTGTTGATAATAATGTTTCATCTCCAAATAAATCTCTTATTTGGTCATCTGAAACTATGCCTAACGCTCTTAAAAGTGTTGTTACTGGTAATTTTCTAGTTCTGTCAACACGTACATAGAATATATCATTTCCATCTGTTTCGTATTCAATCCATGCTCCTCTTAATGGCATTACTGTTGATGTGTATGTTTTCTTTCCTGTTTTTGTGTCAAATTCTTCTGCATAATAGCAACCTGGTGAACGAACTAATTGGCTTACTACAACTCTTTCTGCACCATTAATTACAAATGTTCCGCTATCTGTCATAAGTGGAAAATCACCTAAGTAAATTTCTTGTTCTTTGATTTCTCCTGTTTCACGGTTTATTAATCTAACTTTTACATGTAATCTTGTAGAATATGTAGCATCTCTTTCTTTTGCTTCTTCTAATGTGTATTTTGTTTTTTCTTCCATGTAATAGTCAAAGAATTCTAATACTAGGTTTCCAGAATAGTCTTCTATTGGAGATATATCTTTTAATACTTCTCCTAAACCTTCTTTTACAAACCAATTGTATGAATCTTTTTGAACTTGAATTAAGTTAGGCATTTCGATAAAATCGCCAACTTTAGCAAAGTCTTTTCTTGATGCTTTTTCGTATTGAACATCTTTAATTTTCAAAAAAATCACTCCTTATAAAATTATTATTGGTGAAGCAGATTTAAAAATTTTAAAGTTTCTTACTAAGATGTTGTTTTGTGTTTTACTTAGCTTGAAACTTATTTATTTGATTTTTAAAAAAGTCCTTCTTAGAATATAACTAGTTTTGTTATAAATTAATTTGCCTGCTTTTTCAAATTAATTTATTTTCAATTTTGCTATATTTAATTCCTCTTTTTTAAAATTTTTGACTTGTGTTTGATATGTCTTTTGAATTAAATTTTACTTGATTTCAAATTTTCGCATAAATTCATATTATATGATACCACAAATCACTTACGGAAGTCAAGCTTTTTGCGGACTTTTTTTAATATTTTATTTGCTCTTAAAAAACTTTATATTCAAATTAAAAAATAGTAAAACTTTTATTAAAAATTTTACTATTTTTATTAATTATTATATAAATAATCTATTGCTTCCTTAACATTTTTTACATTCCAATTTGAATCTTCTGGTGTAAAAGAAACCATCTCTGCTGATATTTCCTCTTGTTGTTCTTCTCCTTTTCCATAACCAGCTATTGCTCCTTCATATTCGCTCAGTGTTTTTTCTTCTTTATTTTGTGCATTTTCTGTCGCGTTTTTGGCTTGTTTTGCATTATCAAATAAACCTGTCTGTGTTAAAGCAGATATTGCTACTCCAGCTAAAATCAACAGTATAATTATTGTTATTACTAATGCAACTAATGTAATACCTTTATTCTTATTATGCATTTTTTTGAATTTCCTCCTTTGTTTATCATATTTTTAAATATAACTTAATACCTTATATAAAAATATTAACATATTATTAATTTTTATTCAATATTTTTAACAAACATTTTTATCTTGCTCTAGACTTTTTTAATCATTTATAGTAAAATACAAAAGATTTAAAAACATATTTTAAGAAAGGATTTTTAAAATGGCAAGTTTACCTATTTTCATAAAATATTTAATAGTATGGTTAGTTAGTATGGTTCCAATAGTCGAATTAAGAGGAGCAATCCCAATCGCAGAAGGATTAGGATTAAACATATTTATCTATTACCCTATAGCAATAATAGGAAATATGCTTCCTGTACCAATAATTTTTTTATTTGCAAGAAAAGTATTAGAATGGGGAAAAGATAAAAAAATAATTGGAAAATTTTTTACTTGGTGCTTAGAAAAAGGCGAAAAAGGTGGGGAAAAACTAAAAAAGACAGCAGGAAACAAAGGTATTTTCTTTGCCCTACTTATATTCGTAGGAATCCCACTACCAGGGACAGGGGCATGGACTGGAACACTAGCAGCAAGTTTCTTAAACCTTGACTTCAAAACAAGTATCTCAGCAGTAACATTAGGAGTACTACTAGCAGGAATAATAATGTCACTAGGAAGCAAATTTGTATCAATCTTAGGCTGGCCTGGTTTAATAGCTATTGTTATCGCAATCTTAATAGCTATAACAGTCTCAATATTATTAAACAAAAAAAGAAATAAAAGAACTACTTAATCTCTCAAATTAAGTAGTTCTTTTATTAGTAGAAATTTTTGAATTTCAGTCAACTAACACAAATTACCCTTCATTTCTACTCTCTTCCTCATCTTTAATTTTATTCCTAGCATCCACAAAATCCGTCAATCCAATCTTCAAAACAACAGCAATAGGCACAGCTAAGAACATACCTAAAATACCAAAATAAGCACCACCAACAGTAATTGAAAAGATAACAAGTAATGGACTTATTTCCAAAGAAGAGCCAATTATTTTAGGATTAATAATATTGGCATCAATTTGTTGTAAAATTATAACAACAACTGCCATAGCAAGAGCCTTTCCAAATCCTCCAGTTATAAAAGTAACCAATATTCCTATGCTTACAGCAACTATAGCACCAATATAAGGTATCATATTAAATAATCCAATTGTAAATCCAATTAAAGGTGCATATTTTACTTTTAATATCATCATTGCAATTGTTGTCAAAATACCAACAATTACAGCATCTAATAATTGACTTGATATAAATGTAAAAAATACTTGATTTGCTTTTGTAAAATATTTATCTATAGTTTCATAAGTTTCCTTTTTAAATATTGCTCTCACAAATCTTCTTAAAGCATTTATTATTGTGGTTCTTTGTAATAAAATATATACTGAAACTATTATAGATACAAATACATCAAATATTCCAGAGAATATATCTATTATACTTTTAATATATTCTAATATTTTTTCGTTATTTATACTTAAAAATTGTTTTATATCTATATTAGAAAATTCTGTTACTTTTTCTTTTATAATATCGTTTTTTAAAACTGAATCCTCTGGTAATTCTTTGTACTTATTAACAATCGTTTCATAATAACCTGGTATATTATTAACTAATTCTATTACACTATCTCTTAAAATTGGAAATATACAATTTATTATAATTATTAAAATTAAAACAAATATAATATATGTTGCTATAACAGATAGTCCTCTAGATCTTTTAGCTATCAGTTTTAATTTTGATTTTTTAAATATTTTTTCTATTTTGGTACATGGTATAAATAATATATATGATATTAAAATTCCTATTAGAAATGGTTTTAATATTCTAAGAAATGATCCAAACCAAGCTTGTACACTTGAAAAGTTGTCTAACATTTTATACACAATTACAACTGTTATTGCTATTAATAACCATGATATTCTTTTTTTCCACCCTTGTTTTATTTCTTCCATAATGTTTCCTTTCTATTCTATTTTATATATCTATTTCTAATTCTACTGGGCAATGATCACTTCCAAGTATCTCTGAATGTATTTTAGCTTCTTTTATACAATTTTCAATTGATTTTGAAACTATAAAATAATCTATTCTCCATCCAACATTTTTTTCTCTAGCATGTCCCATATATGACCACCAACTATATGCATTTTCTTTATCTGGGTATAAAACTCTAAAAGTGTCTACAAATCCAGCATCTAATAACTCTGTCATTTTATTTCTTTCTTCGTCTGTAAATCCTGCATTATGTCTATTTGTTTTTGGATTTTTTAAATCTATTTCTTTATGTGCTACATTTAAATCTCCACACATTATAACAGGTTTGTTTTCATTTAATTTTAACATATATTTTCTTATTTCATCTTCCCAGATTTGTCTATATTCTAGTCTTTCTAATTCTCTTTTTGAATTTGGTGTATATATATTAATCATATAAAATTTTTCAAATTCTAAAGTTATTACTCTTCCTTCTTTGTCATGTTCTTCTATACCAATTCCATATGTTACAGAAATTGGTTTTTGTTTTGTAAATATCGCTGTTCCTGAATAACCTTTTTTCTCAGCACTATTCCAATAACTTGTATATCCTTTAAATTCTAAGTCTATTTGATCTTTTTGACATTTTGTTTCTTGAATACAAAATATATCAGCATCTATTTCGTTAAAAAAATCTTTAAAACCTTTATTTATACAGGCTCTTATTCCATTTACATTCCATGATATTAGTTTCATAATCTTTTCCTTTCTATTTCTCTATATTTTACTATATTTAGAATAAAATAGCAAGTAGTATAATAAAAGAACAAAAAGCCTTAGCATCTATTTGCTAAGACTTTTTAATTATTGTACTGATGTTACTGGTAAATATCTAACTCCCCATGCTAAAGCTTCTGCATGTGAATTAACATAGATATCTATCTTATTACCTTTAATTGCTCCACCTCTATCTTCTACTGTATATGTGTGACCATTTATATTTAATTTTGTTCCTAATGCAAATTTTGATGATGCCGCAATAGTTCTTCCAGCTGTTGCTTTTGTTCCTGCTGCTGTGATACCATTTGTTTTACCACAACATTTTGCACAAGAGCAATATGCTGTTATTTTATATATTTCTCCTGTAGCACCTGCTTGAACTGTAGTGCTTGGAGTTGTTCTTGATAGTGAACTTCTTGATGTTACTGTTTTATTAACTTGAACTATTTTATTTACTGGTTCTTTGATTACAGTTTCTGATAATTGAATTTTTTCAATTTCTACATCATTTTGATATTTAATTTTATATGTTATTTCTTTTATTCCGTCTTTACCTTGTTGTATTATTCTGTTTGTTGTATTTTCTGTTGTTCCTGTTGTATTTTTTGTAATTGTCTCATATGGTATAGCTACTTGTTCTGTAACTATTTTTTCTGTAATTGGTGCATAATTATTTAAAAGTTCTTCTAAAGTTGCTTCAGCTCCTTCTTCAGAAACTTTCGCTATCTGCACTTCATTATATGATTTGTCTACTATTTTAATTACAGTACCTGCTGATACTTCTTCAGTAAGGTCTGGTATTGTTTTTTCATCTTCATCTAATATAATATTGTTTTCTTTTAAAACTTCTGATACTGTTGTTTTTGATGTTAGAACTGATAGTTCATAACCATTTTTTAAAACAATTTTTGTATCTTTAAGATTTGTATTAACTGCCATAACGGCTATTCCTGAAATTAATATTAGGATAATAGTCACACACATGATTTTCATTATAGATAATGAAGCTTTTTCTTCTCTTTTCATAAAAATCTTTCTTACCTCCTTTGGCAATACATCTTATATTATACAACATTTTCCTAAGCTTGTCAAATTTTGTACAAGCTTGGTGCTGTAGGACTCTTCTTTATAGTATATTCTACAAGTGCTGATTTTAGTACTTTTTTATTTTTTATTCATATTTTTTTATATTTTTAAGTGTACTATTTTCTTTTATAATTTTTATCAGGATTTTCTAATTATCTGCAGAATTCTCTGCAGAGCTCTGCAGAATTCTCTGCAGTTTTTATTTTTTTATCCAAATAGGTTTTGTATCTGTTCCAGTATTTTCTATTAATTCCTTTGTTCTTAAATATGTTAATGATGTTCTTACTCTACTATCCATTTTTGATATAGTTTCATTTAAAATAGGATATATATATTCATTAATTTCTTTTCTAGTTTTTCCTTCACTATTAGATATAAATTCAAATAATAAGCTTTTTAATTCTTGACTTTTTATATATTTTTTATTTTCTGTTTTTACCAATGGTATTTCTACTGTAAAAATTTCATCATCTTTAAATTTAGGTATTCCACCACTATATATTTTTGTGTATTTTGCTATCTTCTTTATTCCAGAACCAAGTTCATCTGCTAAACCAATTTCCTTAAAAAAACTTGCAATTTTGGGGTTTTTAGGGTACGGCGAATAATTATTTAAATCAATAAAACCTATTATTCTTGGTTTATTTGCATTTTCTGTTATTATATTTTCTTTCCCTATAATTAATTTTGCAGGATATGGATTTGAATATTCTCTGTGTATTAAAAGATTAGCACATAACTCACGAGCAATTACATCTCTAACATTTATTCTTTGATCGTCTTCAATGTAAAATTTATCATTTAAATGTTTTTTTATAAAATTAGTTAATCTTTCATAACTTTCTAATAAATTTGTTCTTATATCATCTCTATCATCATATCTTTCTAAATCTTTAACTTTAAGTATTGCATCAGTTCTATAATAAGAAAGCGCAGAAGCAATAACATTATCTTTTCCAAATAATAGTATACATGCTAAATTTATTCCTTCCTCTCCTGTTTGAAGATCCTTTTCATACAAAGAAGCACTTCTCAGCATTTCTATATCAGTCATTTTTGCCCACGGATGATTTGCTGTTCTATTTGTTGCCATAATTCTTGCTTTTTCTATTAAATCTTTTCTTAAATCTTCAAGTGTAGCAAAAGGATATATTTTATTTTCAATATATGTACTACTTTTTCTTATATATAGTTTCGAAATTTGACTTGTATTTGTGGTTATATCAAAATCTCCATCTTCATTTCTATCATATATTTTATTAGCAGTTTTATGCACATCTGAACTTTCATAAACATAAATATATAAAATATGCTTATCTTCTATAATATATTCTTTAATATCCAAATGAGCTGTTGGAAACAATTTTTCCGGATTATTACATTGCGATACAAAAGCTTTTTTCATCTCTTTTATATATTCTTTATAAACACCTATAATCTCTCCATTATCTTTAACACCTAAAAATATGTGTCCGCCATTTCTATTAAGCATTGAACATATACTTTCAAATAAACTATCAGGCAGTTTCTTCTTAGCTTCCTTAAATTCAACAGTTATACTTTCCCCATTTTTTATTATTTTAAACAAATTATTTGGTAATAATTCTTCCATTTTACACCTCCAAAATAAAATTATAACACTATAAACAATATTAATTTGTCGTAATATGACGATTATTAAAACTTATTTTTACATATTTCATTCAAGAAAATTTCATTGAAAAAATATTGTTTAAATTTTAATAATATGTTATCATATAAAAAGATATAATAATCAAAGGAGGATTAATTATGGGTTGGATTATTTTAGCTATAGTAGTTATATTAGTAATTGCTATAATTTCAATGTATAATGGTTTGGTTTCTTCAAGAGTAAAAGTTGATAATGCTTGGAGTCAAATTGATGTACAATTACAAAGAAGATTTGATTTAATTCCAAATTTTGTTGAAACAGTAAAAGGTTATGCAGCACATGAATCAGAAACTTTTGAAAAAATCACTAGTTTAAGAACTTCTTGGGCTAATGCTAACACTGTTGCTGAAAAAGCTGATTTAGATAATCAACTTTCTGGAGCATTAAAAACAATTATGGCTGTTTCAGAAAATTATCCAGATTTAAAAGCAAATCAAAACTTTTCTGAATTATCTGAAGAATTAAGAAATACAGAGAATAAAATTTCTTTTTCTAGACAATTCTATAATGATACAGTAACAATGTATAATCAAAAACTACAAATTTTCCCTTCAAACATTATTGCAAATATGTTTAATTTCACTCCACGTGAATTATTTACAGTTGATAATGCTGAAGCAAGAAAAAATGTAAAAGTTGATTTTGGAAAAAAAGACTAATTAAATGAAGGGGGTTACTTTTTTAAGTGACCCTTTTTGCTCTATAGGAGGTATTTTATGTTTAAAACAATTAAGAAAAATAAATTTGAATCTGCAATTATTGTTTCTATTTTTATTATTGCAGTGACACTTATTATTTATTATATATGTAATGCTTTAAATCTAGGAGAATTATCTATATTCATTGCATTAATTTTTTCAATTTCATCTGCTTGGGGTTCTTACTATTACAGTGATAAAATAGTTTTAGCTTCTTGCAGAGCAAGACCTGCAACTAAAGAGGAAGATTTAAAACTTGTAAATATTTTAGATGCTCTAATGGTAACTGCTGGCCTACCTAAAAAACCAGATTTATATGTTGTTGAAGATGCTCAACCAAATGCTTTTGCAACTGGTAGAAATCCTGAACATGCTGTAATTTGTGTTACTACAGGTTTACTCGAGAAATTAAATTACTATGAATTAGAAGGTGTAATTGCTCATGAAATGAGTCATATAAAAAATTATGATATTCTTTTAAGTGCTGTTGTTTCAGTATTTGTTGGGCTTATTGTTATGCTCTCAGATATGTTCTCTCGAATTATGTTTTGGGGTGGCTTAAAAGATGATAGAGATAATGATAGTAAAGCAAATGGAATTTTAATGTTACTTGGATTGATTTTCTTAATTCTTTCTCCTATATTTGGAACTTTAATGCAACTTGCTCTTTCAAGAAAAAGAGAATTTTTAGCTGATGCTACTGCAGTAGAGTTTACTCGTAATCCTGATGGTTTAATTTCTGCTTTAGAGAAGTTAGAAAATGACCCTAATGAATTGGAAACTGCTAATTCTGCAACGGCTAATATGTATATCATTAATCCTTTTAAAAAGAATGGAGATAAAGGAAAGAGAAAAACTTCTAGTTTATGGTCTACTCACCCTAGCACAGCTGATAGAATTGAAGCTTTGAGAAATATTAGATAAAAATAAAAAATGCTAATAAAAAATCTATTTATTAGCATTTTTATTTTATATTTTAAATATTTTCCTTGCATTTTCATAAGTTATATCCGCAATTTCCTCTAAAGTCATCCCTTTCGCATCAGCTATTTTTTGAGCAACATATTTAACATTAATTGGTGTGTTTCTAGTTCCACGAACTGGCTCTGGTGCTAAATATGGACTATCTGTTTCAATCAAAATTCTATCATTTGGTACTAAATTTATCATTTCATCTGCATTTTTTGAACTTTTAAATGTAATTGGTCCTGCAAAAGAAATATAAAATCCTAGTTTTAAACCTTCTTTTATTAATTCCCTATTTTGAGGGCAACAATGAAAAACACCTTTATTTTTTACTGGATTTTCTTTTAATATTTCCAAAGTGTCCATTATTGCATCTCTTGTATGAATTACAATTGGTAAATCTAATTCATTCGCTAATTTTATTTGTTCTATAAAAGCCTTTTTTTGAAGTTTTTTATTATCTGTATTCCAATAATAATCTAATCCTATTTCTCCTACTGCTACAACTTTTTGATTGTTGTTTTCAATTAAATTTTTGATTTCATCTAACATTTTCCACAATTTTTCTTCATTTTGTGGAATATCATTTGGAGAAATACCACATGTTGCATACATAAAATCATATTTATTTGATATTTCTACAGCTTTTTTTGAACCTTCTAAACTGTAGCCTGCTGTTATAAAATTTTTAGTATCCGTATTTATTATTTCTCGTATTATTTCATCTCTATCTTCATCAAATTTTTCATCATTTAAATGACTATGATTATCAAATAATTTCATTTTATTACCTCTTTTGAACTGATTATTTATATAATACTGTAACATTTGCCACTGCATATTTTTTACAATGCGAAATACTAATATCAATATTTTCTATTGATTTTTCATCTATTCCAACTAATTTTATACTTGGCCTTCCTTGTTCATCATTTGTAACTTCAAAGTCTTTCCAACATACATTGTATTTATCATCTATTTGCCCTGAAACAGCTTTAAATGTAGCTTCTTTAGCAGCAAATCTTGCAGCATAATGTTGATATTTTTGATTTTTTCTAGACTCACAATATTCAATTTCTTTATCAGTAAAAACTCTATTTAAGAACTTATCTCCAAGCTGTTCTATACTTTCTTTTACTCTATCAATTTCTATAATATCTACACCACAACTTATTTTCATACATTTACCTCTAATTATTTAATCATATTTATATAATTAAGAATATTAAATATTAATAGAGCAACTAATACTCCTGCAATTACAATTGTACTTTTTGTATATTTTTCAATATTTAAGTTCTTATATAATATATCGTATTTTGTTTTTATTTCATAATACAATCTGTCTAATTCAAAAACCTTATTTAATTTAAAATTGATATTTGAACCAACTTCATTTTCTGTTACTTCTTGAATCCATAAGTTTTTAGTAAAATCTATAAATTTCTTTCTCGTAACCTCAATATCTTTTCCTTCTTTGAATTTTTTTGGAACTTCAA
>ENA-OOXC01001802-OOXC01001802.1-human-gut-metagenome-genome-assembly--contig:-NODE-1802-length-11706-cov-3.976654_pt1 | contig 11706 bp, 6 predicted proteins | sample MGYA00241578_ERZ501325 | MGnify/ENA primary metagenome ERZ501325 (study PRJEB25962, sample SAMEA2042737) | human gut metagenome | biome: human gut; feature: human-associated habitat; material: faeces...
GAGCGAACTTCCCAAAGGAGAACTTGCAATTTTGCAACTGATCTCGAATCGGTTGTGCGTAGCTGTTGGCAATCCGCACCGATACGCAGAGACAGTCATTGAACTGGACTGCGGCGGCACAGCGTTCTCCGCAAAGGGAAAAACCATCGTGCAGAACGGATGGAAGGCTCTGATTCAGAAGGGTTCTTCGACAAAAAACGACGAAAACGAACAGGCACTTCCTGCGGTATCCGTTGGGGACGAGCGGAAGGTACTTGGTTCTGAAATCAAGGAAGGAAAAACTTCTCCCCCGAAACACTTTACCGAGGATACGCTGCTTTCTGCTATGGAAACTGCCGGTGCAGATGAAATGCCGGAGAATGTCGAGCGAAAAGGTCTGGGAACTCCTGCGACTCGTGCCGGTATCATTGAGAAGCTGGTTCGCATCGGTTTTCTGGAGCGTAAGGGCGATAAGAAAACCAAACACCTGATTCCGACTCACAAGGGTACGGCTCTGGTAACAGTCATGCCGGAACAGATTCAGTCCCCATCCATGACGGCGGATTGGGAAGAAAAATTGTTGCTCATTGAAAAAGGCGAATATGCCAGCGAGGATTTTATGGACGAGATCAAAGATGTGATTGCCGGTCTGATTCAGAACTATGAAGTAATCCGTGATTCCGAGGTTCTGATGTCGAAAGAAGCCAATTCTATCGGCAAATGCCCGCTCTGCGGCAGTGCTGTAGAGGACAAGTCCAAGGGATACTTCTGTTCTAATCGAGGGTGCAGGTTTGCCCTCTGGAAAAACAATCGTTACTTTGCGAGTATCGGCAAGAGCATGACTTCTGCCACGGCGCAGAAACTGCTCGGTTCCGGTAAGGTAAAGCTCAAGAATTGCAAGTCTGAAAGGACAGGCAACACCTTTGCTGCCATCGTCTTTATGGAGGTATCGGAGGATGGCAAAACGAAGTTCAGCATGGAATTTGATAATGGAGGAAAGCGCAAATGACGAATGAGTACAACCCGGATGGTAAGGAAATCCGATTTATCGACAGCCACTATAAGGATTTGTTTCATATCCCCGATGGCAGCTGTGTGCAGATTCACTATCCCGATGAGACCGTCGTAAAGCCTTGTACATTCATCGACGAGTACCACACACAGATTGGATACAATGTGTTTCATATCTGCCAGTTTGCAGAGATTATGGAGCGTAACGGCGCAAGCTATATGCCGGAGCCTGAGATTATGGGCGATGAAGCCGCATGGAAAGTTGGAAGAGACAGAATCCTTGCGGTACAGACCTGCGAAGATGGTTACGACTACACCCTGTTAGATGAAAACTACAACGAGATTGATGGCGGTCAGGTCGATAAGCCTGAACTGTCCATGATCGAAGTCCGCCAGGATATTCTGGAATCCTTTGGACTGGAGCGCCGGGAGCTGCGGGCGATGTTCTATGAGGATGTCATGGAGCAGGCTTTTGAAGTCGGCAGACAAGCGGTGGTCGTCAATGACCCTATCGCAGAGCTTGCTTTTAAGCTCGACCGTTTTGCAGAGAACTTCGACCCCTATGAATATATGGATCAGGTCGATGATGTGCAGACGCATATCCAAGAAATCAAGGCGGATCTTGCCGCTGGTAATACGGCTCCGTATCGTGAGTTCCTGAATACAGCCATTGAAGAAGCCCGTGAGGAAACTGCGGTTGAGGTTGCCAAAGTGCTGAAAAGTCAGCTGGATAAGCTCGACTCTCCGAAGCGTGAGTCGGTCATGGAAAAGCTGATGCAGACCGGAGAAAAGACTGCACCGAGCAGCCATTCTCATAAACCCAAGGAACCTGAACGATAAGGAGGACACGGATATGAAAAACGAAAAATGGGATGATGTTCACGGAAATACCACCCCGGATGACAGAATGGTTGCTTTTCTGGAAAGCCCCACGGATTCCTATGCGATTCTTCAGCTGCGGGAAGATGTAGACGATAATATCCCGCTCATGTTTGCAAATTACAGCTACCTTCAGAAGAAAGAAATGGAGCCTGAGATTGACCGTTACGAGGTGGTCTATCATGGCTCCATTTCTATGTCCGAGGATGTGAATCGGCAACTGGAAGATTTGTATGTGAAGTTCAATATTGACCACCCGAATGATTTCCGTGGTCACAGTATGTCGGTCAGCGACATCGTAGCCTTAAAGGTAGCCGGTGAGGTATCCTTTCACTATGTAGATTCTGTCGGGTTTCAGAAGCTGGAAAACTTTATGAAGTCCGAAAACTACCTGAAAAACGCAGAGATGGCAATGGAAGATGATTATGGGATGATTGACGGCATCATCAACAACGGAAAAGCGTCTGGATTAGAGGAACGTCCTTCGGTGTTGGAGCAGTTAAAGGAAAAGTCCGTGCCGGATGTTTCCCATAAGCCGCCCAAGAGCCACCCGGAAAGGGAGATTGAATGATGGATTTCACACAAGATGAGCGGAACATGATGATGCTTTACAGCCCTGGCACAAGGTCAGGGCTGTGTGAAGCACTGACACTGATGAAGGAACAGCTTTCGGAGGACGAGTCAGAGCTTTTTGCTTTGGCAGACTCGGTTCTCCGTAAAGTTTCAGCCATGGACGATGCCGCCTTTGAGAAGCTGAACCTTTATCCGGATTGATAGGATTGGAGGGATACAATGAACGCAAAAGAGCGATTTTATTCCGGATTAGCAAAAGAAACGATTGGGAAAATCACCTCGAACACAGATAACTGGACTTCGTTTTTGAGAACGATGTCCCGCAACTATGAGTTCACCTATCCGGAACAGGTGATGATTTATGCTCAGCGCCCCAATGCGACCTTTTGCAAGCCCTATGAGGACTGGAACGCTGAAAATTACCGCAGATATGTAAAGCGTGGCTCTACCGGCATTGCTCTGTTTGTGATGAACAGGGATAAACCGTATCTGCGCTATGTGTTTGATGTGGCGGATACCGGCGTTCGCCGTTCTTCCCCGGAACTGAAACCGTGGGAGGTGACGCCTGAAAACCGCTCCTATGTCATGGAAGCGATGGAGCGTACCTTCGGTGTTGCCGCTGACGGGGTACTGGAAGCACAGCTTGAAGATATTGCATCCGCACTGGCGGCTGAGTATTGGGACGATTACAAAAGGCAGCTCCTCGACATCGTTGCCAACAGCTTCCTTGAGGAGTATGATGAACTCAACATCGAAGTAGCTTTCAAAAATGCGGTGGCAAACAGCGTATCCTACACGATGTATTGCCGGTTCGTGGAAAGTCCCGACAACTACTTCGAGCATGAGGATTTCCAGAAGGTGTTTGATTTTAACACCAGACAGACAGTAAATGCCCTTGGCACTGCGGTGAATGCCATCAGTACAAGGATGTTTCAGGAAATCGAAAAAGCGATTGGAGAACATGAGCAGATTAAAGCTACCGAAAGGAGTGCAGATTATGAGCGAGATGACTTACAGACAGGCCGGAGATTATCAGATTCCGAACCTTCAGTTGGAGAACGAGGGAGAGAAACCTCTGGGCAAGTACGGCAGGATGCGTCGAGCATTTTTGGAACAGAACAATCCGATGCTCCTGAACGACATGATTCTGACGGAGAGCCTGTTCCCGCACCTGTGGGAGATCGAGGAAACGGCGAAAGCCAGAGTGGAGTTTCTGATGGAGCAGTACCTGAAGGACAGCCCCGCACCGGACAAGGAAACGCAGCAGATGGCGTGGGTGCAGCACATGAACAGCCTGAAAGCACAGGCGGAGGAAGTCGTGATGACGGAGCTTATCAACAGCTGAGTCTGAACCTTTTCCTCTCCGAAAATGAACAAATCAGTTTTATCGACCGAGCAGAGAGCTTTACGCCCTCTGCTTTTTCTTTTGCCCAGGAAGAAATCGACCACTTCCTTCTGCTTGGCAGCAATACCGATGAAGCCCGAAAAGTCGTAGCGCTGGAATATATGAAGCAGAAGCCGTTGGAAGAAATCGTTCAGACCTTAAAGCAGGTCTATCACGGCGGCTATGGTCTGAAAGAAGATAGCGGGAATATCTGTGCGTGGTATGCCGAGGACGGTATCCACCTTGCCAAAGGTTCCTCTGCCATTGACAGCCCCAGAGCGCAGATCGTTTCTTGGGAAACGGTTGCCGAGCGCATTGGAGAACTGCTTGAAAATGGTCGGTTCGCAACCAATGTGGAACTGGTAGAAGCTCCCGGATATGAGCGTCAGAAGCTGGCTGAATCCCTGTGGCATCTTTATCACGATTTGAGTGAAGAAGCCCGTGCCGGCAGCTATCTGGCAATTCTCCATCAGGAACCGTTTCGTGGGTTTCCTGATGAAACCGCAGACTTGGCTGAAAAGTTGGATGACCCTCGTTTCCACGCAACCTTGGTACAGCAGTATTCGGAATTTAGAAAAGCCCTTGCGGAAAATACTGATCTGCTTCGTTTTCACTATCACAAGCTGAATCTCATTCAGAAACAGCTGTATGAGTTGAATATGCCTTTGCGTGAGTATCAGACCGATATGATGCAGATGCCCCTTGTCCGCCAGTTCATTACGGATGATGAAGTCAATGCAGACTTGACCCGTGGAAGTGGCTTTTCCGGTGGCAAAGCCCGTATTTATAACTACTGGCAGGAGAATCATTCTGCCAAAGAAAAGATGGATTTCTTAAAGCATGAGTACGGAACCGGTGGCCATTCCCATGCCTGCTCCGGCGCAACGCACAGCGGTCAGGATCACGATGCCAAGGGTGTTGCTTACACCAAGAGTGGCTGCGATAAATTGCAGATGTCCTGGGCGCAGGTGGTGCAGAGAATCGACGGTCTGATACGAAAGGGACGCTACCTCAGCCCGGAGGAAGAAGCGGAACGACAGGCTATCGAAGAAGCTAAAACTGATCCGTTGGAAGATGTTTATGACCGTTTCGCAGTGATTGATACCGAGGATGGCGAGTATGCGATCTGGGATAATCAGACCGATGACTACTATGTAGACCCGGAAGGCGTTACGGAATACTTCACGGACGAATGGCTTGCCAATGACTATTTGGAGGAAGTTCGTCAGTCCGTAGCTGCGATGGAGTCGGTTCAGCCTGAAACACCTGCTACCGAGCCTGACGAAGTTGTGGAAGCCCCTGTTTCCGAAGAACCAACATGGAACTATCAGGTCGGTGACACGGTATATTTGGACGATACAGCTTTCCGTGTGGAGCAGATTACGGACAGAGAAGTTAAGCTGCGTGACCCTACGCTTGCTTATCCCATCTTCCGTGCCGAGAATCGTGAGAATTTCGAGCGTATGCTCTCTCAGGACGAAAGAAACCATGCGGTAAGGGTTGATGCCCAAACCGAAGAAAAGCCCGTTACAGAGGATTTTCTGGGCGAAACCGAACCGAGGGACTACACCCCTGAGTATCAGCTGTTAGACCGTCTGCGTATGGACTGCGAATACTTCCTTGGTGCAGGACAGCACAGCGAAAAGCATCTGTGGGCAGGCAACCGCCATGCACAGATTGCCAAGATGCGTGAGCTGTATGAAATGATTCCCGACAAACCAGAATGGCTGACACCTGAGATGATTAACAGCTACGAGGAGCGCATGGCTCCCCGCTATCTGGTTGCCGCCTACCATCACTTTGAAAACGGCTTCGATGACAAACTGGACTACTACACTCTGGAAGAAGCGGAAAAAGCTGCCCAGGGCTATGTGGACGGAACCATGGAGGATGACGGATTCAAGTACGATGGTGCTGCCGTTTACGATCAGCAGGAGCATAAGTGCATCCGTATCTATGGGGACTACCCTGACGAAAAGGCACACGCACAGGTCAGAGCCAGTGCGGAACCCGAACAGCAGGAACCGGAACACTTCATCGACCATTTTTATGTTGCCGAGGACATTCAGAAGCGGGGTGCGCTGGACATCAAGGAATACAGTTCCTTTGATGATGCCCTGCGAGCCTACTATGCACTTCCTGACACGCAGAGAAAAGCCCTGGGTGCAATGAATACCAGAGATCTGCCGGGTAGTCTGGACTTCGTACAGTGCGTAGATGGAAAGGACACCATCATTCAGGATTATGCCCAGGTGGACGGATGGCAGAATGCCGAAGTCATGGACATTATCGCTCAGCTTGAGCAGTCCATCACCACCAGAGAAATTCCTCCCGTTCCTGCGGTGAACTTCCACATCACGGATGACAACATCGGTGAAGGTGGACCGAAGCAGAAATTCGCAAGAAACATCGCAGCCATTGAAACGCTGTTCAAACTGGAAAGCGAGAACAGGAACGCCACTTCCGAAGAACAGGAGATTTTGTCGAATTATGTCGGTTGGGGCGGTCTGGCAGATGCCTTTGACCCGGACAAGGGAAATTGGGCGCAGGAGTATCAGACACTGAAAAACCTGCTTTCCGAGGATGAATATGCTGCGGCAAGAGCTTCCACCCTGAATGCACATTACACCAGTCCTACGGTCATTCGCTCCATCTATGATGCGGTCGGACAGATGGGCTTTGAAACGGGAAATATTCTGGAGCCTGCTATGGGTGTCGGCAACTTCTTTGGTATGCTCCCGCCTGAAATGCAGAGCAGCCGCTTGTATGGCGTGGAACTGGATTCCATCACCGGCAGAATTGCTCAGAAGCTCTATCCCAATGCAGAAATCAAGGTGGCTGGCTTTGAAACGACAGACCGCCGAGACTTCTACGATCTGGCTGTGGGCAATGTCCCTTTCGGCAACTACAAGGTATCCGATAAGCCGTATGACAAGCTGGGATTTTCCATCCACAACTATTTTTTTGGTGCGACTCGTTCCTAAGTGAAAAGCTTAGGTGCAAATTGGAAAGCGAGGTGAAACAGTATATTTGCAAACTAACAATTCGATTGGTGGAATGATGGGGTAACGCCCTGAAACGCCATCCTTAATACTCCGACTGGCTCTGCTCAAAAGGCAGATGTTCAGAAGCTCGGTGAAGTCGGCAGAGAGTTACCGTCTTACAGTTGTGAAAACAACTGTAACGAAAGCTGTCCAGAGGTGGATGGTGTAGCCTATATGCCGGAGGTCTACAAAATATCTATGGTGAGAATGACCGTAAAAAGTCTGACGAATCCTCGAATGTAAGGGTCTATAAGTAGGCTGTATAGAAATATGCAGTTATCCAGAGGGATAGTATGTGGGGTAAAGTAAAAATCGAAGATATGAAATACCTTATGCCGTTACAGGCGGTATCAAGCATACAGGCTTAGAGAGGACACCTACGGATATATGTATAGATAGAATTGTTGGAACGAGGAAAGCAGAAAAGCTAACCAATGGTTAGTAAACGCAGGAAATCATAACTGCGTGAGTTTTCTGTGAGAGCGATGGCACGACCGTTGATGTTTCTGTAATGTAAACGGAGGAACAGCCATTAGCCGTTTATGATTTTCAAATAATAACAAAGTAAACATTCACAGCTTCGAGTATGACAAAGAAAATCAAATCCGAAAGGAGGAGATGCCTGTGACAACTACGAAGCAGAAAAAGAACTCAAAAATACGCCATTTGGAGTATTATGACTTGCAAAATACGCTTGACACATTGTACGCAGATAGCGGGCGTGGGAAGATTTTCAATAATCTCATGCCACTCATTGAGAGCGAAGAAAACATTCGCCTTGCTTATCGAAACATAAAACGAAATTCTGGAAGCAATACAAGCGGAATAGACAGGCTAACGATTAAGGATATTGAAAAGATTCCCGAAACAAAGTTTGTTGAAATTGTGAGAAAGAAACTCCAATGGTATAAACCCAAAGCAGTAAGAAGAGTTGAAATTCCAAAACCGAACGGAAAGTTAAGACCGCTCGGTATCCCTGCGATATGGGATAGGATAGTCCAACAATGTATTTTACAAATCCTTGAACCTATCTGTGAAGCTAAATTCAGCGACAGAAGCAATGGGTTTCGACCGAACAGGTCAGCAGAGCACGCTATTGCACAAGCATATGCGTTTATGCAAAAGTCCCATATGCACTTTGTTGTGGACATTGATATTAAAGGATTCTTCGATAATGTCAACCACAGCAAGCTGATAAAGCAGATGTGGAACATAGGAATACAGGACAAAAAGTTGCTATGTGTGATTAAGGAGATGCTAAAAGCTCCGATTGTTTTGCCAAACGGCGACACAATTTACCCCCAGAAAGGAACGCCGCAAGGCGGAATCCTATCGCCTCTACTGTCCAACATTGTTCTTAATGAACTGGACTGGTGGATAATAAGCCAGTGGGAGAAACAACCTGCCCATAATGTTCGTGACCATATCACGAAAACAGGAGCAATCCACAGAGGGCGAGCTTATGACGCATTTCGTAAATCGGGATTAAAAGAGATGCACATGGTAAGATACGCTGACGATTTTAAGATATTTTGCGCTACCCGAGAAGATGCCGACAGAGCATATCATGCAACGAAGGCATGGCTTCAGGAGCGGTTGAAGCTGGAAATCAGTGAAGAAAAATCTAAAATCGTCAATCTGAAAAAAGGCTATTCGGAATTTCTTGGGTTTAAGCTCACTCTTATGAAAAAAGGGGCGTCCTATGTTGTTAAATCGCATATATGCGACAAAGCAAAGCGCCGAGAAACGGACAAACTGAAAGGTCAAATCAAAAAGATAGCACATCCCAAAAACGATGAGGAACGAGCTACTCTTATCAACGAATACAATTCTATGATTATAGGTATGCATAACTATTTTCAGATTGCAACCTGTGTGAGTTCGGATTTCGCAGATATGGGGCGAGAAGTTGATGTTGTGAAACTAAGCCAATTAAAGCGAAAGGCACTTTCCGCAAAAGGAGATTACAAAGGATTTTCGTTCATTGAAAAGAAATACGGAAAAAGCAAACAAATCCGATTCTATAGCGGCAAACCTTTGATACCCGTTGCTTACGTTAAGCACAAAAATCCAATGTGGAAGAAAAAATCGGTATGCAAATACACGCCAGAGGGCAGACGAGAAATTCATAAAAATCTTGGCATGGATACCAGAACAATGCTTTTCCTTATGAGAACAAAGGAAGTAGGTCGAAGTGTTGAGTATATGGATAACCGAATTTCTCTCTATGTGGCACAGTACGGAAAATGTGCAATTACAGGGAAAATACTGGAATTACACGAAATTCATTGTCACCACAAAAAGCCTGTCAGTCAAGGTGGAAACGACAGATACGAAAACTTGACTATTTTACACAAGGATATACACCGATTGCTACACGCAACAAAAGAAGAAACAATCAAGGCTTACCTCTCACAACTACAGCTCACCTACAAGCAAAAGGCAAAGCTAAACAAGCTACGCCAACTGGCAAATATGCAAGCCATCTAATATTAAAACGAGTTTCTTTACTGCTCGAAAATTGCAAGTTTACTTTAGTTAATACCGAATCATAAACGGTGGAACGCCGTGTGCGGTGAAAGTCGCACGCACGGTGTGGAGCGGGGGAAAAGGTGGAAAGCGGTGCTGACGCACCGCTCAGACCTTACCTATCGCTATCTGTATATTTTTTTCCAAAAAGCAATATACATCATTGACTTTTTTCTCAAAGAACTATATGATTGAGGTGCGAAAGGAAAGGTTAACTATGGAAAAGGTGTCTTTTTTTATCGATAAAAAGTCAAATCAGCCCATTTATCGGCAAATTGTGGATCAAGTTACCCAAATGGTTACCGACGGCCTTCTTTCTCCCGGAGATCAGTTGCCCACTGGGAGCGAGCTATTTGCAACATACGGGATCGCCAAAGGAACGGTCAGATGTGCATACGACTGTCTGCGCAAAAACGGCATTATTTCCGTGGTACAGGGAAAAGGCTCCTTTATCCGCGGCAAGGAGTCTGTCACCAAAACAATAGACACTATCGATTACTATCTAGACGAGCTTTCTCCGCTAATTTCTCTCGACGAATTGGAACTGTTAGTTCAGCAAAAGATCCAAGGGCGTATCAAGCGTCAACAGACAATAAGGATCTCAGTTCTAGAAGGGTGTCAGGAAATATGTTCTGACATCACGCTGGCCATTTCTTCTTTCCAAGATACTTCTATTTCTCAAAACTCCATTCAGGGTCTCTTTTCCGATCCAAGTAACTTTTATGGATATGATCTAATCGTTTCTTCTGAAAGCAACATTACAAGCATCTCAAAAGAGCCCTTTCCCCAAGATATCAAAGATCGTCTAGTTCCCATTTCAATTAATTTTGACTTTGAAACACTAAAACAACTTGCCACCTTGCCCGTTAATGCGTCTATAGGGATTCTTTGCCAAACCAAGCGATACTTTGAAATGAATCGGTGGGAACTAGCTGCATTAGGCAGGACGCTGACGCTGCATGACTATTTTCTGATGGGCAACAGCTATCAAGGTCTAGAAGATTACCTAATTAACAAAAATGTTTTGCTTGTTGCTCAAACAGTTCAGCCATTCACTTCATCAGAACATCTGCAAATTTTAGAACTCTTTAAGTCCCGCGGAGGCCGCATCATCCCGCTTAAATATGTGCCGGATGTGGGATCCATGCTGCACCTTGAAGAGCACATTTGCCACCTGCGAGTTTCTTACAGTAGAATTTTACACTAAGAGCCAAGAGAGTGTTGTAGTATGAACCTTACTATCTCAAAGGGTGAAAAAAAACCCATTTATAAGCAGCTCGAACAGCAGCTTGTAGACATGATTAGTTCCGGAGCGTTAAAGGCCGGAGACCGGCTCCCCTCTGAACAGGAGTTATCTGAATTGACAGGCGCTTCCAATGGGACTGTCAAGCGAGCTTACACAGAGCTTTCCAACCAAGGAATACTAAAGCGCATTCAGGGAAGCGGTACCTTTGTAACGCAGGTCGGCGATCCCGAATGTCTTCAGCTACATCAGAGGGTAGAAGATCTGCTGGAACATATGCTGAATGATCTATCTTATATGCATCTTTCTTACAGTGAGATTCTTTCTTTAGTAGAGTCAAAGATTCAGTGGAGAAAGCAAAAAGGCAGCGATCTTCATATTGCAGTGGTGGATTGTAATGCAGAAACGCTCTCGCTTATCAGCAGTCAGCTAAGCAACATTTCCGACACGGATGTCACCGAACTGATCCTAAGTGAACTGGAAGAATTGCCTCAACGGCTCACCTATGGATACGACCTCATTCTCGTCCCTCAAACCCACTACCTCCAGTTAGTGGAACTGGCGCCTACTATCGCTGACCGCATCGTTAAGGTAGCCATTGAACCGTCTCCTCGTGTAAAATATGAGTTGGCACAAATTAAAGAGCATATGTCGATTGGAGTCTGGTGTGTAAGCCAACAATTTGCGAATGCAATCTATGCACAGCTCTCTTTTCTAAAATACAGGATGCCGCAAGTAGACTGTCGGTTAGAGAGCGAACCTGGAAAACTCTGCGATTTTATAGAGGGGAAAGACGTCCTAATTCTTCCATTTGATTATTTCAAAGGGGAAAAATGCAACGACCAAGCAGCCGTTCAGCATTTCCGCACGCAAGGCAATCAAGTTATCTTTTTTGAATATCATATCGACCGCGGTTCATTGATTCATGTTAATTATGAAATCAATCGTTGTCGAGCACGATTATCAACTCATAGCAAACTGCCCCCTGTCAGGCAGGCAAAGAAAGAAGCAAAATAAATATCCCCGGCAAGGCCCAGCACTGTTAAGATAATCATAACCACCAG
>ENA-OOXC01001803-OOXC01001803.1-human-gut-metagenome-genome-assembly--contig:-NODE-1803-length-11706-cov-1.585186_pt1 | contig 11706 bp, 8 predicted proteins | sample MGYA00241578_ERZ501325 | MGnify/ENA primary metagenome ERZ501325 (study PRJEB25962, sample SAMEA2042737) | human gut metagenome | biome: human gut; feature: human-associated habitat; material: faeces...
CTCGCTATTTATCTGCGTCCTGATTTCACAGGTCTGACCTTTAAGCGATTTCTGGAGATACTGCTGGATGCCATGAGTCAGCTCTTCTTCTCTTTGAGCGTATCCATGGGTATTATGATCACATATGGTTCCTATGTAAAAGATGATGTAAATCTGTGCAAAGCTACGAATCAGATTGAAATCTTCGATACCGCAATTGCTTTTCTGGCTGGTATGATGATTATTCCTGCTGTCTTCGTCTTTCTTGGAACCGATGGAATGTCCTCCGGTCCAAGTCTGATATTTATTACTTTGCCCAAAGTATTTGAATCCATGGGATTCTTTGGCAGAATTGTCGGTATCACCTTTTTCATTATGATGGCTTTTGCTGCGCTGACTTCCTGTGTATCAGTTATGGAAACACTGGTAGCCAACTGTATGGAGATCTTCCATCAGTCCAGGCAGAAAATGTGTGGCTTGATTGGCGGATATTCACTGGTAACTGCTGTACTGATCTGCCTTGGATATAATGTTCTTTATTTCGAACTGCCACTACCAAATGGCTCCATTGGCCAGCTGTTAGATGTAATGGATTATATCAGCAACAGTTTCCTGATGCCTTTCATTTCATTGCTGACTAGTATCCTAATCGGGTGGGTCATCGGTCCTAAGTGGATTACAGATGAAGTGATGAAGAATGGCGAGAAATTCCCTAGGGCCGGGCTGTACCGGTTCATGATCCGCTATGTTGTTCCTGTTGTCATGCTGGTTCTGTTCCTTATGTCCACAGGATTTCTCAATCTCTTCTCTTAACTTAAAAGCAGGGGCTGCCCCCTACGATTGCATATCCAGCTTGGATACTCTGCGATCATAGGTGAGCAGCCCATTTACTTCTTCTTCAATATCAGTCAGTTGTGTATACACCGCAGCACTCATTCCCTGCATATATAGCTTCTGAATTTTATTCTGCATTTCTTTATACTGTTTCTTAAATTCCCTTACACTGCAATTGCCATATCCAAATATCTCATCAGAATATGTATGCCCTGATATACCACAGGCAATTCCTCCATACTCTGAAATGGCATAAGGACGTTTCCCTGACTCTGCAGCCAGGTCAAAGAAATAGATATGCACGCTTCTCATATCACCTGCATTCTGGTCAAACCAGCCACTGTGTGCGTCAATCAGCCGGGTTCGGTCATGGGAACGTACCATTTCCGTATTCTCAACGGCATCAAACTGTCCCCAGCCTTCATTGAATAATACCCAGGTACAGATACAGGTGCAATTATACAGCTGTCCTACTGTCTCCAGACATTCCTTTTTCCACTCTCTCCTGCCCTTGGGATTCTTCCTGGACATCAGTCCATAATGATTGTCTTTAAGCTTGCGCAGTCCTTTGAATACAGTAGGAATATAACTGGTATACAACATATGATACTCTTCTCCACCGTTGATCATATCCTGCCACACCAGCATTCCAAGCCGGTCACAGTGATAATACCATCTCATTGGTTCAATCTTGCAATGCTTGCGGATCATATTAAAACCATGCTTCTTTGCCATCTGAATGTCCTGGATCATCGCCTCATCACTGACAGGTGTCAGCAGACTCTCTGGATAATATCCCTGGTCAAGTATGCCATTTTGAAAATAAGGAACATGATTCAGACAAAGCCTTGGAATATTGTTCTCATCCTTCTCCACACTGAAACAACGCATACCAAAATAGCCTGCAATCTGATCTTCACCATACGTAATAATCATCTGATACAGGAAAGGATCTACCGGCGACCAGCTGTGCATATCCGGGACAGGCAGAACCACTTTACGCATACCTGTTACTGTCAATTCGCTTACCGGCACTTCATTCTCATAGATTACCACCTTGCACTGCTGATATTCGTCTTCTTTCTCATTGGTAAAAAGTTCTACCTCTACATTGCTTTCATCATATAACGGCGTAATATGCAGCCTCTCTATATAAATATCCGGCACCCATTCATACCATACAGTCTGCCAGATGCCGCTCTGCGCCGTATAGAACATACCACCGTTTTGCAGCTTCTGCTTGCCTTTTCCATGGTATGATGTGTCGCTCCTATCCCTTACGCACACCTGTATACAGTTCTCACCCTGCATGATATAGGAAGTGATATCCATGGAAAATGCCTGATATCCGCCCGAATGAAATCCTGCCTGTGCACCATTGATATACACCCTGCATCGCTCGTCACATGCCCCAAAATGCAGAGTAAGCCGTTGTTTATCCGGTATCTCCTGTAAATGAAAGGTTCTCTGATACCATAAGAACTCTTTGGGCTGGAGTTGCCTGTGAACACCGGATAAATAAGATTCAGGTGAAAAAGGCACCAGAATCTCACCGTCGTACTTCTCCGGCATTCTGTTGCTGGAAGTAAAAGCATAATTCCACATACCATTCAATATCGTATAATTACTGCGTACCATCTGTGGTCTTGGATATTCTTCCAGTACTTTGGTACAGTCCAGATGCTCTCCCCAGACTGTCATAAGCTGATGGCTGTCTGTATTTTTCTTATGCAGCTGTAATGCTCCTATCATTTCTTTTACTTTCATCATAATCCCCGCTTTCATGCATATATTTATGCATTTACACTACTCTTTTATCATACGGCTTCATATGCCAGTTGTGCGAGTCTGACAGCTCCCATAATACCCTGATCGTCATGCAGACTTGCCGGTACTATGTATTCGTCCATATTTTCCAGGTATGGTGTTTCATAATAATGATTCAGATATTCCAGAACTTTTGCGCGTATCATAGGAAATAACTGTTCCTGATGCATGACACCACCACCAAGAATGATCTTCTGAGGACTCAGTGTAAGTATGATATTGGTCATTGCTTTGGCAAGATACTCGCTTTCCAGCTCCCATACTACCTGATTATCTACCAGTTCATATGCCTTCTTGCCCCATCTTGCCTCAATAGAGGGACCAGAAGCCAGTCCTTCCAGACAGCTGTCATGGCAGGGGCATACGCTCTTACCAGGATCATGTGGATTCTTTGCAATCAGAATATGTCCTGCTTCTGGATGCATCATACCATGCAAAAGCCTGCCACCTACTGCAATACCTGCACCTATTCCTGTTCCTATGGTAAAATACGCAACGGTATCCAGTCCTTTGGCACAGCCATAGGTCATTTCACCCAGACAGGAACCATTTACATCTGTATCCAGCCCTACAGGAATATGTAATGCATTCTCCAAAGTTCCTGCAATATCATAATGACGCCAGGGAATCTTTGGTGTGTTCAGAATATGACCATAAGTCGGAGAACCCTTTACAACATCTACAGGTCCAAAAGCCCCCACTCCCAGCGCTGCAATATCTTTATCTGCAAAGTATTCTATAATCTGCGGCATGGTTTCCTGTGGCGTTGTTGTAGGAATCGAGCGCTGCTCCAGGATTCTTCCTGTCTCATCTCCTACTGCCATTACCATCTTCGTGCCACCAGCTTCTAATGCTCCGTATCTCATATCATTCAATCCTTTCACTTCTTATATTGATTTCTTTTATTTATTCCTTTAACATACTTGCATGATTCAGCAATAATGTATTGTACAGAAACAGAACATCCGCATCTGTAAAATCCACATACTCTCCCAATCGTGATGCTGAAATATAACGAGTATCAATTAATATAATCTCATGGTATACCTCTGAGAGCAAGGGTGCAAGACTACTTCCAAAAGAATCTCGAAAAATAATCAGCTTTCTGTCAGTCTGTGCCTGTGGTGATGTCAATACCTGAACCGGCGACGCTCCCCCAAGATAAAAGTCATAGAGATCTACCTGTCCCTCTTTCTCTGTAATCTGTGGTCTGTATACCGATTCTATCTGATCGTCCTCCAGGTTCCACACCTGTACATTCTCTATGATTTCATCTGTATAGTAACATATCGTATCCGGTTGTAGTGGCAATGCAGATTGTCCATAGTATACGCCATAAAAAGGATAGATCGACTCTTTCCTGAGTGTTGATAAATCTATGGAAAAATCAAGCTGCTCCCCGATCCTGTCCACTACGGGCTGTAGTCTCTCCTGTCTCCAATGTGTATCTGTACAGTAATAATCTTCTATTGTCAGTGTATCCCACAGTGAAATTTGTGACATATCTGTCAGTTTTTTCTGTAGTATGTTATCCAGCTTCTCATAGTCCATAACCGGGTATCCATATGCTGACGCCTGATAATAGTTCTTATCAGGTACGATTGCATAGTACGTTCTGGCATCAGGAAAATACTGTTGTTTCAGACTAAGCATCCTGTCTGCTGCCTTGGCAATCTCTGACTCTCTTAGCGGATATTCCAGCTTACCCGCATAATCTCCTGCCACATAGATTCCATTATTTTCCTTCTGCTGTAAAATATCATATGCATAATATGCCTTCATACGCCGCAGCTGTTCCCTAAAAGGAAAATGATCCAACAGGTATTCTTCTATGGATTGCATGCAGGATTTATCCAGAATGCCATCAATTGTAATTGCCGGCATGGTTTTTAATTTACGGCGTTCCGAGGTGGAATACAGATGCTTAGGCATAGTCAGAAGCAACACAGGAGCTGTAAACAATATTCCAAGGAACAGAATAATCCATAATTTCTGTAATTTTCTCATTATGCCATCTCCTTTTCCAGCAATTATATCAGAATCTGAAATACAAAAACGGATTAAAAGAACCATCTATCAGATATGCAGTACATAATAGCAAAAGCAGTACTACTCCGATAATACTGGTAATATCCGCAAGAATCCTTTTCTTTGCCCTTTGCACATAACAATTCCACAGCATCTTAGGTAATGGAGTCGTTCCAATAACGCTAACGATTAATAATACCGCCCTGTTCCTGATTACATACCGATGCAGCTCTGTATTGACTGTTACAGACGAACTATGAATCAGGGATATCAGATTCTGCTGTAATATATGCATATCTTCTGTTTTGAAAATAAGAAAGCTGACAGCAATAACAATCAGCATATACATATGCTTTACAATCTTCCATATAGTCTGTGCCACAGGAGTATCAGGTACTGTAATGTGAATGGATTTCTCCAGAATCAGCAGGATTCCAAAACCGGCACCCCAGATGATATAATTCCAGCCCGCTCCATGCCACAGCCCAGTCAGAAACCAGACTATCATAATATTTAAGAGCCATCTGGCTTTGCCTGCCCTGTTGCCTCCCAGGGGAATATATACGTAGTCCCGAAACCACGAACCTAATGTAATATGCCACCGCCGCCAGAATACAGTCGCACTTTCTGCGATAAAGGGATATCTGAAATTCTCTGGAAAATGGAATCCAAACATTTGTCCAAGTCCAATTGCCATATCAGAATATCCTGAGAAATCATAATATATCTGCATGGCTGCTGTTGCTGCATAGAGCCATGCCAGTATAACAGATTCTCCTGTCATTCCTGCTATCTCCTGTGTAAACTCTCCCAGCACGTTAGCCAGAAGGACCTTCTTGGCAAGACCAATGACAAATCTGATACTACCCTGTGCAAAATCTTCTTCTGAAATATATCTGTCTGCCAGTTCCTGTTCTATCTGCGTATATCGCACAATAGGTCCTGCAATCAATTGCGGAAAAAGCGTCACATACGCAATGAGGTTCACAAGCTTCTTCTGCCTTGAAGCTCTGCCATAATGTACATCAATGCAGTAACTTACAAGCTGAAATGTATAAAATGAAATTCCTATTGGCAATGTTATCTCCGGCATATCAGGCATAATTCCATGCAGGAAAAATGTACTGTATTTATAATAAAACAAAAAAACAAAAGGTACAAAAACAGACAGAATATAAGATATTCTGCCTATCACTGTACCTTTTCTATTGTCTGCTATTCCTGTCAGAATATAAGCAAATACAACCTGTCCCAGCATAAGGAAGAGCCCTGCCGGCTCTCCCCATGCATAAAAAAGACAGGATATCATACATAAACATAAATTCTTCGCTCCGGATGGCACTACTTTGTAAATCAAAAGCGCCAGTGGCAGAAAAAAGTAGAGAAACGTAATACTGGAAAATAGCATAGGAACTGCTCCTTTAATTAGATAGGATTTTCTTTCTCCAATATCTGATCAGAAACTGTCATATTTCTTTGCTTTGCAGCCTTAACTGCTGCTTCATAGACACTGTCTGCCGTATCAGAATCTCCCATTACAAAGAAAATGTCTTTTCCAAAGGAATTGGCAATCTCCTTCTCTGCTGTTACACAGATCCACTTAGCCGGATCTACACTGTCAAATACCCGTTTCTTTATCTGGTCTACATCTGCATCATCATTTGTCCTGATGTACATCGCAGAATATGCGATTGAGCCAATTCCTGACTCTGACATATAAATGCCCTCTATTCCCGTAATATCTGTCAGGCCTGTCTGATAAGTCACAGAATCCATATCCTGCAGATCCACCTCACTGGTTTCCAGATATGCAGGCAGGATATCCTCTGATACCTGTGCATATACATCATCAAACAAAGCCGATACCTCATCCAGACTCTCCAGATGAACCATGGTATCTTCATCATGTTCCTGTGTTGTTACTTCATCCGGATTACGATCTGTATCTGCTCCACATCCGGTAACGAGCATTGCTGCTGCAAGCACTGCTGCAAGCGTAGTCGTCAGTTTTCTTCTTTTCATTGCTGATTCCTCCACGTTTATAATATGTACTCTCGGAGTCTTCTAAATGAAGCATTCTGAGAGTACATTAATATAAGATCAGTGTCTGCGGTTTTTGTATAGATTATACATATTATATCTGATTAGTTAAATGGAATAACTGCTCCGTCATATGTATCGTTAATATACTGCTTGATAGCATCAGACTTCAGGACATCTACTAAAGCCTTTGTCTTTTCACTGTTTTCATTGCCTTCTTTTACTGCAATTACATTCACATATGTCTTAGCTGCTTCTGAATCAGCAGTCTCATATTTGATTGCATCCTTAGCTACAGAAAGACCAGCCTGTAATGCATAGTTACCGTTTAATACAACGAAAGCAACTTCTTCTCTTACTCTTGCTACCTGCTCAGCTGCCAGCTCCTGAATCTTAACATCCTTAGGATTCTCTACGATATCATTTACAGTTGCTTCCAGACCAACACCGTCTTTAAGTGTCAGTATACCATTATCCTGCAATAAGAGCAATGCTCTTGCTTCGTTTGTTGTATCATTAGGAACTGCGATAACATCACCACTTTCCAGATCATCCAGGCTGGATTTTGTTCCAGGATAGATACCAAATGGCTCATAATGGATGCCGCCTGCATTTACAAGGTGTGTACCATGTTCTTCATTGAAGCTGTCAAGATAAGGAATGTGCTGGAAATAATTGGCATCAAATTCACCACTCTCAACAACATTGTTCGGCTGTACATAATCATCAAATACTGTTACCTGAAGATCCCATCCCTGCTCTGCAAGAATAGACTTTGCCTGTTCCAGAATCTCTGCATGAGGTGTAGCACTTGCTGCTACTGTAATTGTCTTATCCTCTGTAGATGTGCTCTCTGCTGCTTCTGTTGCTGCTGTGACTGTGCTTCCTGTTGCTTCTACTGCAGGTTCAGATGTTGCTGTGCTGCCGCATCCTGCTAAAGCTGCTACAGCTAATGCTGCTGTCAAAATGACTGCTGTTACTCTTTTTTTCATAATTTCTCCTCCATTAATAATAAATATCTATAACCTCCGCTGTGCGGATTGTTATCTCTTACGCCTGTCGATCTTATTGGCAATATGCATGCCTATTGTCTGGAATATCTGCACCAGAACGATCAACAGAATCACTGTTACAACCATGATATCTACCTGATAACGGTGATATCCGTAACGAATAGCGATATCTCCAAGACCGCCTCCGCCTACAGTGCCAGCCATGGCAGAATAACCAAGTATTGTACCGATTGCGATAGTAGCACCTACAAGAATGGATGTTCTTGCCTCTACCAGCAATACTTTGAAGATAATTGTAAAAGTACTTGCTCCCATGGACTGTGCTGCCTCAATGACACCACCATCCACTTCTTTCAGGGAAGACTCTACCATTCGACCGATAAAAGGTGTTGCTGCCACAACCAGCGGCACTATTGTCGCCGTAGAGCCATAGCTCTTACCTACGACCAGTCTTGTAAAAGGAATCAATACGATCAGAAGAATCAGGAATGGAATACTTCTGATAATATTGGAAATAAAATCCAGAATCTTATAAACTACTGCATTGGGTCTGATGCCTGTCTTGTCTGTAACTGCCAGTGCAATTCCAAGAGGCATTCCAAACACATATCCCATAATCGTAGATGCCAGAGTCATATATAATGTTTCACCGATTCCTACCAGAATCATATTGATTACTGCTTTATCCCACATAATCAGTTACCTCCTCTACTGCAAGATTTCTGTCTTTCAGATACTGTATCATTTCATGGCTGATCTTCTTATCTTCCGGTAAGCCCAGAATCATCTCACCATGGGCAATACCACTGACATTTTTTGTATCTGCTCTGAGGATATTCACCGGTGTCCGGAACCGAAGCACCATGTTGGCAATCACCGGTTCAAAGGATGAGTTCGCTGAAAATACGATTCTCACGCAGTTCTTTGTCTGTAATTCATCAACCAGCTCTGCATTCTCGGATGCACTTCTGATTACAAGCTCCCTTGCTTCCTTAGACTGTGGATGGCTGAATACTTCCAGAACCTCTCCCGTCTCTACCAGATGTCCACCGCCAACAATGCCTACTCTGTTACAGATTTCTCTAACAACTGCCATTTCATGAGTAATAATTACAATGGTAATTCCATATTTCTCATTAATTTCTTTTAATAATGCCAGGATAGACTTGGTCGTCTGTGGGTCCAATGCACTGGTAGCCTCATCACACAGCAGAATCTTGGGATTGGAAGCCAGCGCTCTTGCGATTGCCACTCTCTGCTTCTGTCCACCGGAAAGCTGTATCGGATAAGCCTTGGCTTTATCGGAGAGCCCAACAATCTCCAAAAGCTCCTTGGCTCTCTTCCTTGCATCAGCCTTGGAAACTCCCGCAATTCTCAAGGGGAAGCAGACATTATCCATAACATTCTTCTGCATCAACAGATTAAAATGCTGAAAAATCATTGCAATGCCTCTGCGCTCCATACGCAGTTCCTTCTCGCTCAAAGCCGACAGATCCTTACCCTCTATCTCTACAGTACCGGAGGTTGGACGTTCCAGAAAATTCAAGCATCTGACTAACGTACTCTTACCGGCACCACTCATACCAATGATACCAAAAATATCGCCTTTATTGATTGTAAGGCTTACATCCTGTAATGCATGCACTGTACCATCCTTGGTCTCGTAGGTTTTGGATACATTTTTTAAAGTAATCATCACTTTACCAAACCTTTCTTCTTTATTTTATTGTCACTGAATATTCCAGTATAGATACATGAAACCATGCAATATTGTAAAGCACTTATATTATTATGTCAAATTCGTTATTAAAAACAAATACATATTATCATACAATTCCTATATAGTAAATAGGAAATTTATTGATAGTTTATTTTACTTATTTTCTCTTAACTATATAGACTTTTTTTATTTTGTATTTTAAAATAAAAATAGATTATTTATTGGCAGAAAGGAAAAAAGAAATGGAATACAATGAAAAATATTTTAAAGCAAGCGCCAACAAAAAGGCCCGTATGGTATGGATTATCCTGCTTGTCCTGATTACATTAGGCCATGCTCCACAGATTGGGAAAGGAATCTCAGCAGGTAATTTCATCATAATGATCCTTCTTGGATGGCTTCCCTATTTATTTGGACGTATCATGTGTAAACTCAACGGTGACGACTGGCTCAAATACAAAGAGGTCGTAGCGATAGGATATGGTGTTTTCTATGCCTATACTATCTGCGTATCACCTTTTGATCTTGCATTTATCTATATTTTCCCGCTTATCACAATGATGGTACTCTTCAATGATTATATTTTTCTTATTAAAATATGTGTTCTGAATGATGCCGTCCTGCTTCTGAGTGCCCTTATATTCTACATTCAGGGAACAATACCCGCAGGTTATGCCAATGACCTGCCTCTGGAAATCAGTACAATCACCCTCTGTTATATAGGCTGTATTTTGTCTGTAAAACACATTACTTCCTCCAATGATGCACTGACCGGTTCTATCCAGGGTAATCTTGAACGTGTCGTGAATACTGTAAATAAGGTAAAAGGTGCCAGCAATTCCATCGTAGATGGTGTCACTGTTGTCAGGGAACTTGCAGACGAGAACCGTCAGGGTGCCAACTCTGTTGTAGAAAGCATGAACAAGCTGTCTGATAACAACAATACACTGCATGACAAGACAATGTCTTCTGTTGATATGACAACTGACATCAATACACAGGTACAAAGCGTTGTAACCCTCATTGATGAAATGGTCAAACTGATTAATGAATCGGGACAGCATGCAGACGAAAGCAGCCACGAACTTGTAAAAGTCATGGACACCACAAATGTCATTGCAGACCTTTCTTCCCAGGTGGAGCAGATTCTTGGAATCTTCAGTAATGAATTCCAAATGGTAAAGGATGAAACAAGTACCATTTCCGGTATCACATCACAGACGAATCTGCTGGCGCTGAATGCCTCTATTGAAGCTGCAAGAGCCGGTGATGCAGGACGAGGCTTCGCCGTTGTAGCAGAACAGATCAGGCAGTTGAGTACAAATACCAAATCTTCCTCTGAACGTATTATGGGCGCTCTTGGCAACTTACAGGAGACTTCTGAGAAGATGACTTCTTCCATTACCCAGACGCTGACCCTGATTCAGGAGCTGCTGACCAGTATGGCTGGAATTAATGAAAATGTTACTCAAATTGCAACAGATTCTACACAGCTTAACGGTAACATACAGACAATCGACCATGCTATGAAAGAGGTAGAATCCTCCAATCAGAATCTGGTCGATAATATGTCCCTGATCACAGAAGTCATGGGTGTTATGACAGACTATGTATCTGATGCAGAAGATACTACCAAAACAATGCTCAGCAAGTATGAAGAAACCTCTGTCAATGTGGAGAATATTGAAAAAGTCGTTGATAATTTGGTCAAAGAGCTCGGTTCCGGCGGTTTCATGGGAATCCAGGATGTTACAAAAGGCATGCGCATTGCACTGTTCGTAAAGGATGCAGCCGGCCATACCAGTGAATATAACGGTATTGTCAGTGGTACTATAGATAATGGTATTCTTGCTTCCATGAATACCTCTTCTCTTAACTTAAAGGATAAAACAATTACCTATTGCATGCAGATTTCTGTGGCAAATGAAGTATACTACTGGGAACAGGCACAGGTTTCTATTCCAAAGAACAGCCCAGCCGGTACATACCAGATTACCGTAAATACCACCCCTTCTGTTATGAACAGACGTAAATATGCCAGAATGCCAATCCATAATCTGTGTACGGTAACATTTACTGACAGCAATCAGACTATTGACGCACAGATGCTCAATATCAGTGGTGGTGGATTTGCTTTCAAATCCCCGGAAAGAATCTTTATGGAATCCAAGGGTAAACACATCACATTGCATTTAAAGGCATTCCCGCTGGAGGGTCAGAGTGAACAGTCCGCTACAATCATCCGATGCACAAATGATGAAGGTA
>ENA-OOXC01001807-OOXC01001807.1-human-gut-metagenome-genome-assembly--contig:-NODE-1807-length-11692-cov-5.397010_pt1 | contig 11692 bp, 9 predicted proteins | sample MGYA00241578_ERZ501325 | MGnify/ENA primary metagenome ERZ501325 (study PRJEB25962, sample SAMEA2042737) | human gut metagenome | biome: human gut; feature: human-associated habitat; material: faeces...
TGCAGTATATTTCAATCGTGGATTAAAGGTGCAGCCCTACCGCTGAATAGTTACCGACATCCACATTGAATGTGTCAACAATAAAACCCAGGAACAGGGAGACTGACAGCACAATAACTAGGATGATGTAGCTCAATTTTTTCAAATTCATGATTTGACGTTTAATTATATTCCGTGCAAAATTACCATTTTCTTATAAAATGCGAATGGGATGGAGACATTATTAGGAAGGTAATATATTATACAGATAATCCAATAGAATATATCTATTTATCTAAACCTCAATGACCTACTGTATTTTTTTCTTTTATATTATAAAATTGCCATCATTTCAAAAATAGATTTTTTTGAAAATTTCGCATAGCAAAACAACAACCTGCAAGGATAATACAGAATCTTTACAGGGAGAAAGCGAAGTGACACGGGAAAATTGCAAGTACTACAGCAAATACGCCGTTCGATGTAGATGGACTATATTACACGGTATGGTGCTAAGCAACCTCCTCACCTCACCGGTGAATGCGCTCTTGATTCTCATATTCTTCAAGAGACATCTTTGTCATCACGACACAGCAGTTGCGTAGCTATAAGCATTGACAATTATAAATATTGTTTTCCAAAAGGGGCGAAATGCCAGTTTTTTAAATCGACACACAATGTAATCAAATAATTTTATGTAAGTTTGCATGAAATTTTAGACGGCACTTCAACCTGATTAAAGCGGTTGCAGTGCACGCTTCTAAGCGTATACAAAATTCCTCCGAACAAAATAAAAACAGGGATTCCCCTCTAAAACCAATAGTTCCAATGATTGATAGCAAACAACGTTACATGATGCGTGGCGTTTCGGCCATGAAAGAAGATGTTCATAACGCGATAAAGAACATTGACAAAGGTATTTTCCCACAGGCTTTTTGCAAGATTATTCCCGACATTCTTGGCGGAGACCCTGAATATTGCAACATCATGCACGCCGATGGTGCAGGAACGAAGTCCAGCTTGGCCTATATTTATTGGAAAGAAACTGGCGATTTGTCTGTATGGAAGGGTATTGCACAGGATGCGCTCATCATGAATACGGATGATTTGCTATGCGTTGGAGCAGTTGATAATATTCTTGTCAGCTCAACCATCGGTCGCAACAAAATGCTGATTCCTGGCGAGGTTATTTCTGCCATCATTAACGGCACAGACGAACTGCTTCAACAGATGCGAGACATGGGCGTCGGAATTTACGCAACTGGTGGCGAGACGGCTGATGTCGGTGATTTGGTGAGAACAATCATTGTTGACTCAACCGTCACATGCAGAATGAAACGCAGCGATGTCATCAACAATGCGAACATCCAGCCTGGAGATGTTATTGTCGGTTTGTCGTCAAGCGGTCAAGCTACTTATGAAAAGGAATATAACGGCGGAATGGGGTCTAACGGCCTCACATCTGCACGCCACGATGTCTTTGCCAAATATCTTGCTGAAAAATATCCTGAAAGCTATGACCACACTGTTCCGCAGGAATTGGTTTACAGCGGTGGATATAAACTAACAGATGAGGTTGCAGGATCCCCTGTCAATGCTGGCAAACTGGTTTTGTCTCCCACACGTACTTACGCTCCTGTTGTTAAACGCATCTTGGACGAAATGCGTGCCGACATCCACGGAATGGTGCACTGCACAGGGGGCGCACAGACGAAGGTGCTTCATTTTGTTGGCGAAAACTGCAAGGTGATAAAAGACAATATGTTCCCGATTCCTCCGCTTTTCAAGGCTATTGCCGAACAAAGCGGGACAGACTGGAGCGAAATGTATAAGGTGTTTAATATGGGACACCGACTTGAAGTGTACGTCAAGCCAGAACACGCAGAGAAAATCATCGAAATCAGCAAGAGTTTCAATATCGATGCTCAGATTGTTGGTCGCATTGAAGAAGGTGAGCGTTCTTTGACCATCAAGAGCGAGATAGGCGAGTTCCATTATTGATACATCATCACAGCTTTCGATGATTTTTCCAAGAATAAACGCCCCGTCATGCCAAACGATTTAGGGGAGTCATATTAAGTAATGGTAAAAAAGAATAACCTGACCAATTTTGTGGGGCAAGGAGTTATATCTTAAGCCCTGTCAAAATTGACCAACTTCTTCTTTCACCATTATTAAATCCACTTTAACACGTCAATCGAATACATAAGTGAATACCCTATTAGAGAAACTTGAGGGTCTGGTTGCACGCTATGAAGAGGTCGGAACGCTTATTACGGATCCGGCTGTCATCGGTGATCAAGCAAGATACGTGAGACTCACAAAAGAATATAAAGAACTGGAGGACTTGATGTCTGCCAGAAAGGAATATGCAACACTGCTTGACAATCTTGAAGAAGGCAAGGACTTGCTTGTCAACGAGCAAGACCCTGAAATGAAAGAGATGGCAAGGGAAGAAGTGGCGACTTGCGAGGCCAAAATTCCGCAAATTGAGGAGCGCATCAAACTGATGCTGGTGCCGAAAGACCCCGAGGATTCAAAGAATGCCATTCTTGAAATCAGAGGAGGAACGGGAGGCGATGAAGCAGCTTTGTTCGCCGGTGACCTCTTCCGCATGTATGCAAAATTCTGCGAGAAGAAAGGCTGGAAGATGGAAATTTCAAGCGCGAGCGAAGGCGCTTCTGGAGGGTTCAAAGAAATAGTTTGTTCCGTCACGGGAGCAGATGTCTACGGTACGTTGAAATACGAAAGCGGTGTGCACCGCGTTCAACGCGTTCCTGCAACTGAAACCCAAGGTCGAGTGCACACTTCAGCGGCAACGGTTGCCGTGCTTCCGGAAGCGGAAGCTTTCGATGTGGTCATCAACGAAGGCGAAATAAAATGGGATACGTTCCGCTCTAGCGGTGCTGGTGGACAAAATGTCAATAAGGTTGAATCGGGCGTGCGTCTACGATATAATTGGAAGAACCCCATTACGGGCGTCGTTGAAGAGATTTTGATTGAATGTACGGAAACACGAGACCAGCCTAAGAACAAGGAACGCGCTTTGGCCCGCCTTCGCACATTTATATATGACAAGGAGCACCAAAAATATGTGGACGACATTGCCTCGCGCAGAAAAACGTTGGTTTCAACGGGCGACCGTTCTGCCAAAATTCGCACGTACAACTATCCGCAAGGACGCATCACCGACCACCGCATCAACTACACCATTTATAATCTCCAAGCATTTATGGATGGGGATATTCAGGATTGTATTGACCATCTGATGGTGGCTGAAAATGCCGAACGCCTTAAGGAGGCCGAACTGGGATAGCCAGCGTTTCTCTCTTGGCTGAACTCAACTCGTTCAAGGCTCGTTTATCATAAGCAAAACAGAGGTGATGCGCTCATCCCCAGTATCTATTAATTTCGATACCCACTCAAAAGAATTTTTTTTTGGAAAAAAACGCCCATTATTATATGAAAAGAATAAATCCATTTAAAGGTTTGGGAATTGCTCTCGTAACCCCTTTCACAAACGAAGGGCAAGTTGATTACATTTCGTTAGAACATCTGATAGAAAAGCAGATAGCAAAAGGCGTTGATTTCTTGTGTGTGTTAGGCACAACTGCGGAAACGCCCTGTCTGACAGCAGAAGAGAAACAGGACATCATTGATTTCACGGTCAAAGTGGTCAACGGCAGAATCCCCTTGCTCTTGGGTGCTGGAGGAAATTGCACGGCAACAGTTTGCGAATATCTGAACACTGCCGACCTCACAGGTATTGATGGCGTGTTGATAGTTACCCCATTCTACAACCGTCCCAGCCAAGAGGGACTTTATCAGCATTTCTGCAAAGTGGCTTCCTCAACCAAACTCCCGGTGGTGTTGTACAATGTTCCAAGCCGAACGGGAACCAACCTTTTGGCGGAAACAACCATTAGGATTGCAAACGATTGCCCCAATGTGGTTGCCATCAAGGAGGCCTCGGGAAAAATGGCGCAAATTGAAGACATCGTGGCAGCCGCTCCCGAAGGATTTGAGGTTTTGAGCGGTGATGATGCCATCACATTCGAACTGATCAGCATCGGCGCTGTGGGTGTAATTTCTGTTATCGGAAATGCTTACCCTGCGGATTTCGGGAGAATGGTGCATGCCGAATTACAGGGTGATTTCACCTCTGCACTGCACATTCACCGCCATTTGAGCCCGCTTTTCAAACTGCTAAGCGCCCCAGGGAATCCAGCTGGCATTAAGGCGTTGCTTTCTGTCAAAGGAGACATTAGCAATGTGTTGCGCCTTCCACTCGTTCCTGCGCCTGAATCTGTTTCAACGAGTTTTGTTGATTGGATGAACGAGCATGCTACTGACCAATAAAACAGAGGCGCCCCTTTTGAGCAAAGCGTTTGAAATTCATATAGGACATATAAATTATAACCTTCTTTATAAAGAGTGCACGCAGTCTTTCCCTGACCAGCGTGTGCTTTTTTAAGTAAGTGGGTATTCAACATTAAACTATTATTATTTCCGACGTTGATATCATAAAATAATTTTAGTTATGGTGAAAGAAAATAAGTTGATCAATTTTGACCTGTATTTTTGTGGGTTTTGGATTTTGGAAGAGGAGCATAGCGGACTATGTGACGATGATAAATTTCAAAACCCACAAAAATACAGGGTATAAAGATATAATTCCTTACCCTTCAAAATTTTCAAGTTATTTTTTACCATTACTTAAATACCTACTTATGTGCCACTCGCCGAAGGCGGTGGCTTTGTTGTGTAGGTATCATTTCACCAGACAACTCACTAAAATCTGACCATCTACTTAAGAGAAAATAAATTATAGAAATACATATGATTACAGTATCCAATCTCGCTATTCAATTTGGCAAGCGCATTCTTTATCAGGATGTCAACATGAAGTTTACCAACGGAAATATCTATGGAATCATTGGTGCAAATGGTGCAGGAAAGTCAACCTTGCTCCGTGCAATTTCCGGAGATCTTGAACCCAACAAAGGTTCTGTTGAAATGGGTCCGGGAGAACGCCTGTCCGTTTTGAGTCAAGACCACTTTAAATTTGATGAGGAGACTGTACTTGACACTGTCTTGATGGGTCACTCCGTCATGTGGAAAGTCATGCAGGAGCGCACGGCTCTCTATTCGAAGGAAGATTTCACGGACGAGGATGGCATCAAGGTGGCCGAACTTGAAGATAAATTTGCTAACCTGGGCGGCTATACAGCAGAGAATGATGCTGCTACTCTTTTGAGCGGACTTGGCATCAAAGAAAATCTGCACGGAAAAAAGATGGGCGAACTTTCGGGTAAGCAGAAGGTGCGCGTCATGCTCGCACAAGCTTTGTTTGGCGAGCCAGACAACCTCTTGCTCGATGAACCTACCAACGACCTTGACCTTGAAACCGTTGAATGGTTGGAGGAATATCTTGGAAACTTCGAACACACGGTATTGGTGGTTTCACACGACAGACACTTCCTCGACCAGGTCTGCACACATACAGTGGATATCGACTTCGGAAAAGTGACACTCTTCTCGGGTAACTATTCCTTCTGGTATGAGTCTTCACAGCTGGCTTTGAGACAGGCACAAAACCAAAAGCAGAAGGCTGAGGAAAAGAAAAAAGAATTGGAAGAATTCATCCGCAGATTCTCTGCCAACGTGGCAAAAAGCAAACAGACGACCAGCCGCAAGAAGATGCTCGAAAAACTCAATGTTGAAGAAATCAAACCGTCAACGCGTAAATATCCAGGTATCATCTTCCAGATGGATCGTGAACCTGGCAACCAAATTTTGGAGGTTCACGACCTCAAAGCGGTCACAGAAGATGGAACCGTACTTTTCGACAAACTGAACTTCACGGTGGAAAAGAACGACAAGATTGTGTTCTTGAGCCACGACCCGCGTGCGATGACGGCTTTGTTTGAAATCATCAACGGCAACGCAAAACCAGCCTCTGGTAATTACAAGTGGGGCGTAACTATCACAACGGCTTATCTTCCGCTTGACAACACTGATTTTTTCAACACCGATTATAACATGCTCGACTGGCTCAGCCAATACGGCGAAGGCAACGAGGTGTATTTCAAGGCTTTCTTGGGACGTATGCTTTTCAAGGATGAAGACATTCTCAAAAAGGTGAACGTCTTGTCGGGAGGAGAAAAGATGCGCTGTATGATTGCAAGAATGCAGCTCCGCAATGCTAATTGCCTGATTCTTGACACGCCGACCAACCACTTGGATATGGAAAGCATCCAGGCATTCAACAATAATTTGAAGCTCTACAAGGGAAACATCCTCTTCTCCAGCCACGACCATGAGTTTATCAACACTGTTGCCAACCGCATCATTGAACTGACGCCTAATGGCACTATTGACAAACTGATGAGCTACGAAGACTATATCCACGACGACAGAGTCAAGGAACTGAGAAGCCATCTCTATGGCGAGTGATTGCGGCAAAATGATTTGACAACTTTCATTGGAGAGGTTTCGGCGTAAGGCGCCAAGAAGTCTCCTGCAAGCGTCAAGTCGGCCTGCAGAAGAAATCATTCCCCCGGCAAATCCAATAGGTTGTTTTACACAGGCGTACCCTGTGTCATGGGCCTTGATTTTGGGTTTGACGGGCGATTGTACGATGTGAAATTTGTACTGGCATAAATCTTGCATATATGTCATAAAACAAATAACAAACATTATGACTGACACAAAGAACCAAGAAGAAATCATCAAGAACAACGATACTGCTGATCAGACGGATCCGCAGATTGACAATAACGAAACAAACACTGCTTCCAACGGAGAGGAGAATGAGCATCTCAACATCAACGAAGAAGCAAGCGATGCACCTGAGGAAAAAACCGACGCTGAAAAACTGACTGAAGCAGAAGCGCAAATCGCTTCTTTGAAGGATCAGCTCTTGCGCCAGATGGCTGAGTTTGACAACTACAGAAAAAGAACCATCAAAGAAAAATCCGAACTGATACTCAACGGCGGACAGAAAGTGCTCGAAAGTCTACTCCCCGTTCTCGACGATCTGGAAAGGGCGCAGACGAACATGGACAAGTCTGACGATGTCGCCACCCTGAAAGAGGGCGTTGAGCTCATCATCGACAAACTGACCAAGACGCTCTCAACACAAGGCCTTTCGAAAATTGAAACCGATGGGTCAGCCTTTGACACCGATTTTCACGAGGCCATTGCGCTTGTACCCGTTGAGGACGAAAGCAAGAAAAACCAGATTATCGACTGTGTTCAAACTGGATACACGCTCAACGGCAAGGTTATCCGTCATGCGAAAGTTGCAGTCGGACAATAATCAGGAAGCAGGCAATGCCTGTTTCCTAAAATGGTTGTGTGAAGAGGTGAACTTTTCCCAAAACAATTGAGTTCATCCTTATATAAGTAGGTTTTCAAAACTAGTTTATATTGAATTAATTTCCCCCTATAAAATAAATTTGAACACCCACTTAACACCTCCACAAATATTCTAAAAGCGAATTATTATGGCTGAAGAAAAAGACTATTATAAAATATTAGGCGTTGAGAAAAATGCCTCTGCAGACGAAATCAAACGCGCCTACAAAAAGGTGGCTATCAAATACCACCCCGACCGCAACCCTGGTGACAAGGAAGCAGAAGAGAAATTCAAGCAGGCAGCGGAAGCCTACGATGTATTGCGCGACCCCGACAAGCGTGCACGCTACGATCAGTTTGGTGCAGCTGGCGTTGATGGCGCAAATGGTTTTGGCGGATTTGGCGGTGCCGGTATGGACATCAACGACATCTTCTCGCATTTTGGCGATATTTTCAGCGACATGGGATTCGGCGGTTTCAGTGGTGGACGTCGGCGAAGCGGCGGTTCTGCACGTCCGCAGTTCCATGGCGGAGATTTACGCATGAAAGTAAAACTCAATCTGCAGGAGATTGCCACTGGCGTAACAAAGAAATTCAAAGTCCGCAAAGACGTGGTTTGCGACGCATGCCACGGTAACGGATGCGAAGAAGGTCACGCTCCAGAAACATGTCCAACGTGTCACGGTAGCGGATATGTCGTGCGAAGCCAGCGCAGCTTCCTCGGCATGATGCAAACGCAGGAAGTCTGCCCAACGTGTGGCGGTATTGGCACCACCATTACGCACAAATGCAAGAAGTGTAATGGAGAAGGTGTTGTCAAAGGCGATGAAATCGTCGAAGTCAACATACCAGCAGGTGTGGCTGAAGGCATGGTGGTCAATGTGCCTGGAAAGGGACATGCAGGCAAGCTCAACGGTATTCCGGGAGACATTCAGGTGCTTATTGAAGAGGAACCGCATCCCGACTTTATCCGTGATGAAAACGACCTCATATACAACCTCCTACTCACCATTCCGCAGGCAACGTTGGGGGACTCCGTTGAAATCCCGACAATCGACGGAAGAGCACGTATAAAAATTGCTCCAGGCACGCAACCAGGAACAGCTCTGCGACTGAGAGGCAAGGGCTTGCCCGCTGTGAAGGGTTACGGATACGGCGTCGGAGACATCGTTGTCAACATCAGCGTCTACATTCCAGAAAACCTCAATACGAAAGAAAAAGAACTGATTGAAAAACTGAAAGACAGCGAGAACGTAAAACCTGCTCCTTCCATCAAGGACCGCATCTTTAAGAAATTCCGCTCATATTTCAGTTAACACCTAAAAGATAAGCAACCTGCTGGCTCTAAGCCCAAAAGCAAAAGGTAGTCGACAATCATTTTAAACGGCCATCATTGTAATGCGAATTTACATGATGGCCGTTTTTTTTAAGTTGTTCCAAGCATGCTTTGGGGAGATTCTTGATACCCACCAAATCTCAAAATGCTTTGGCACGCTATTTGCTGATTAGGAATCAAAACATTTAAAACAATTCATATCATGCAAAAAGGTAATATTGATATAACCACTGAAAACATTTTCCCGGTTATCAAGAAGTTCCTCTATAGTGACCACGAAATCTTTCTTCGTGAAATCGTGTCAAATGCTGTTGATGCTACGCAGAAACTAAAAACCTATTCTTCAAAGGGTGATTTCAAGGGAGAAATGGGTGATCTGACCATTCGTATCGCTGTCAACAAAGATGCCAAAACGATAACCATTAGCGACCGCGGTATCGGTATGACCGCAGAGGAAATTGATAAATACATCAACCAAATCGCATTTTCCGGGGCCAACGACTTCCTTGAAAAATACAAGAACGACGCTAATGCCATCATCGGCCATTTCGGCTTAGGCTTCTATTCTTCGTTCATGGTGGCAGATAAGGTTGAAATCATCACAAAGAGTTATCGCGAAGATGCCAAGGCCGTAAAATGGTCTTGCGATGGAAGTCCCGCTTTTGAAATTGATGAATGTGACAAGGCGGAACGAGGAACAGACATCGTGCTCCACGTGTCTGAAGATTGCAAGGAATTTCTCGAAAACAGCAAGATCAACGAACTGCTCCAGAAGTATTGCCGCTTCCTTCCTGTCCCCGTTGCCTTCGGTAAGAAAACGGAATGGAAAGACGGCAAGCAGGTTGAAACGGAAGAAGACAATATTGTAAATGACACTAATCCGCTATGGATGCAGACGCCTTCAACGCTCAAAGATGAAGACTACAAGAGTTTCTATCGCAAACTGTATCCAATGGGCGACGATCCTTTGTTCTGGATTCACCTCAATGTCGATTTCCCGTTCCATCTCACGGGTATTCTCTACTTCCCGAAAATCAAAAACAACATAGAAATTCACCGAAACAAAATCCAGCTTTATTGCAACCAGGTTTTTGTTACAGACGAAGTTGAAAATATCGTACCGGAATTTCTTACATTGCTTCACGGCGTTATCGACTCTCCCGATATTCCGCTCAACGTGAGCCGTAGCTACCTGCAGAGTGATTCAAACGTGAAGAAGATTTCAACGTATATCACAAAGAAAGTGTGCGACCGTCTGCTGTCTATTTTCAAAAACGACAGAAAGGAATATGAAGAGAAATGGGACAATCTAAAGCTCTTCATTCACTATGGCATGCTCTCTGAACCTGATTTCTACGACAAAGCCAGCAAATTCTCCCTTCTGAAGGATGTTGAAGGAAAATACTTCACCTACGAAGAATACCGCGAACTCATTAAGGAGAACCAAACCGACAAAGAGGGGAACCTCATCTACCTCTATGCCAACAACACAGAGGAACAATTCAGCTACATCGAAGCTGCAAAAGCAAAAGGTTATAGCGTTTTGCTCCTTGATGGGCAACTTGATGCACCACTTGTCGGACTGCTGGAACAAAAGTTTGAAAAATCACGCTTTACGCGTGTTGACGCCGACGTCATTGACCGTCTGATTGCCAAGGAGAACAATGCGGAAAACGCGTTGACACCGCAGGAAACCGAACGTCTTGCAATGGTGTTTAAGGCAGAAATGCCACACACTGAAAAGACCGAGTTTCAAGTGGAAGTTCAGAGCATGGGAGAGAGCGCATTGCCTGTGATTATCACGCAGAGCGAATACATGCGACGTATGAAGGAAATGAGCCGCATACAACCGGGCATGGCTTTCTATGGTGAAATGCCTGACATGTATAATTTCATTGTCAATGCCGACCACCCTGTTGTCAAAGCCATTTTGGCGGATGCTAACGCTCAGCTCAATAACACGCTTGCGCCTGTTGAAGCTGAACTGAAAGGACTTGAAGCACGCCACACAGCACTTGAGTCTGCTTTCAAAGACAAGAAGGAAGAAGAAATCAGTGCTGACGACCGGGAAATGCTCAAGCAGTGCAACGATAGCATCAGCGAGCAAAAACAAAAAGAAAAGGAAATTTTCTCAGCCTATGCCAAGGGAAACAGAACCATCTCACAGTTGCTCGACATCGCCCTTCTCCAAAACGGACAACTCAAGGGCGCTGCGCTTGACAAGTTCATCAAGCGTAGCATTGACATGATTAAATAAATAATCAAGGAAGTAATCTAAATATTATGCCGTGGTGAGTTGCATTCCATCAGAAGAATGTAAGTCATCACGGCATTTTTTAGAACATCTGGTCAATGTTAACTTGGTCAAATTGTTTTTTTAAGTAGGTGTTCAAAATTAGTTTATATTGAATTGTCGTACTATTTTGTTCCTACAGTTGTCTTGAAGAAGGAGCGTAGCGGGCTACGTGACTGATGAAAGGCAGCTGTAGGGGCAAAAGAATACGACAAGGCAATATCAGACAGGTTTCCCCTGCATGAATACTATAAAATAATTTTGAACACCTACTTACCATTACTAAATATAAAATCCCTATGAAACGAATGCTTCTCATGCTCCTTCCCTTGCTCTGCTTGGCAGGAACGGGAGCAGTCCATGCCCAGAAATGGCAGTTGAAAGTTGGCGGCGGTCTTGCCAGCCAGGGCGTCCACAACCGTGTGGTGGGAGCCTACAAAATCGGTGTGGCCTACGAATACGAGTTCGACCAGCACTGGACCTTCTCGCCCGGCCTCATGTTCTACGGCAAAGGCTGGCGCACGCCCGACGAGTCCGTGGCCTGCGTTGACGATGACGGCAACCCCATGCTCAACGAGTCGGGCCAGCAGGTCTACAGCCTCATGAGCCGTTCCGCATCGGCCAACTACGTAGAAGTCCCGCTCCTCTTCAACTATTACTACCGCCTTGCCGAGTCGCGCTACGTCGTCCTCTCGGCCGGCCCCTATGTGGCCTTCGGTGTGGCA
>ENA-OOXC01001812-OOXC01001812.1-human-gut-metagenome-genome-assembly--contig:-NODE-1812-length-11653-cov-6.275392_pt1 | contig 11653 bp, 8 predicted proteins | sample MGYA00241578_ERZ501325 | MGnify/ENA primary metagenome ERZ501325 (study PRJEB25962, sample SAMEA2042737) | human gut metagenome | biome: human gut; feature: human-associated habitat; material: faeces...
TCCCCTCACTCCTCCCCACGCCCTTTCCGCCAAAATCCTCCGTTTTTTAAAAATTCTTTCCTAAAACCAATGTGCATCATGTTATTATGTATATCTTTGTATTTCAATTTTAGCATTAGTAATGAAACACATCCTATATCCGATACCCGTTCTTCTTCTCATGGTCTTTTCCCTGGTGTTTTGCCAGTGTAGCAGCCGCCGTGGGCCGTATGATCCGCAGTTGATGCACATTGACAGTCTGCTAAACGAGGCCGATGTAGATACTGCCAAGGTCTTGGCAGCGTTTGGGCGTGTGTCAAAGTCTTTGGACACCGAAAACCGCATGTACTACAATTTGCTGACGCAGTATTATATGTTCAAGACATACCAGCCTGTGGAAAGCGACAGTATCTTGCGAGCCGTTATTGAATATTATGGAGATAAACCTACAAAGGAAGGACTGTTGGCCAACTATATTGCAGCGGGAATGTATGATGATAGGAATGAATTTGCGAAAGCACAGGATTGCGCACTTAGATTTCTGAGAATGTCAGACCGTACGTCGAAATTTGACAAGGTAATGCGTGCAAAATGCCATCTGCAGTTAAGTGACATTTATCAGAACCATCTCGATTCGCTTATGGTGTTGGAACAACGTAGGCAGGCCGTATATTGGGCTGAGCAGACAACAGACACCATGCTCATGGCAGACAGCTATTATTATTTGTCGAATATGTGTGAGGCCGTCGGGGATTATAAGCAGTCATTGTCTGCATGCGACAAGGCCTATGAATATTACTCGGTGGTAGGCTATCGCAACGGGGCTGCGCGGATATGGGTACAACGAGCCAAAAACTATATGGCGCTAAATGATTTGCCTTATGCAAAACTGTGCATGAAGAATTATGAGGCAATGACAACCGATTTGGATTCATCACATAGGATAAAGCCAGGACTTAACAACGAGATATATTATAATGTGATGGGGCGATTGTGTGAAAAATCGGGTGATATAGATTCTGCATTTATGTATTATAATCTTGAATTTGCAAGTCCTAATGAGGTTTTCATTCGTTTTGCAAGTGGACATCTTGCCAGACTGTATGAAAAAATTGGGAAACTTGACTCCGCCGGGAAATACAATCAGATAAATATGCAGTATCAAAAAAAGAGCACGTCCACATATAGTGATAAAAATATGCAGCGCAAGCAAATTGAATATGATTTGGGCGTTCTGAATGAAAAGAGAATTTCAAAAGAACATATGCTGGTGGCTATATCTGTTGTGGCGTTATTGTTAGTTACTCTCGCGTTTAAGAAATGGCCGTGGATAAAGAAGACGTTTTTATCGTTGCGCAACAGAAGTAATAGTAAGTTGGCAGACAAGACAAAAGATGTGAAGGCATATGAAATAGAAAACCATGAAAACTCTGAAGTCTCCAATGAAAAACCTTTTTCTCTTGAAAGAAGAGAAGAGCAATTGGAAGAGACTGTTTCCACTGTGTCGACCAAAAATGGTAATGAAGAATTGGACAAGCTTCTTCCTCATGAAAGTAACGACAATCCTTTCATCGCGTTGCGCGGTGCGTATGGTTCCCCCGTTGATTATTCCTCTTCTCCAGTGGTTGGAAAATTAAGGGCAATGGTTGAAAATGACGAAGACGTAGCATTGAAAGAAACATCGTGGCGCAAATTGGAGGCGTATGTAAAAAAGGAAGATGCGGCATTTGCAGCTTTTATTGTATGCCTTAAGGAAAATTGCAAGCGTATAACGTCTTTGCACATACGCGTCTGCATTCTGCTTCGTGTTGGATTACTGCCTACGGGAATCAGTAAATTGATGAACGTGTCACAGTCCGCTGTTACAAATTTACGTCGTAATCTGGCTGTAAAGATATTGCGGAATCCACAATGTAAGGCGGAAGACCTTGATGTTTACATCAGAAGTCTTTAAGTAATGGTAAAAAATAACTTGACCAATTTTGAAGGGTAAGGAGTTATATCTTTATAGCCTGTATTTTTGTTGGTTTTGGAATTTGGAAGAGGGAGCATAGCGGGCTATGTGACCGATGACAAATTCCAAAACCAACAAAAATACAGGCAAAAAATTGCTCAACTTATTCTTTCACCATTACTAAGCCTATCTTTTTTGTCAGTTTTTTATTTTTTAATTGTCTGGATTACAGTGGGATAAACATCTAAGAGTGAAGTCGGGCAGGCTAAGAGTGAAGTCGAGTGAAGTAAAAGTGAAGTGAAAAATTTGGAACTTGATACGATTGTTCTTTACCTTTGCCGCCAAACAAAAAAACAAAATTATGAAACTCAAATTGAAATGTGCAATTGCCTTAATGCTTGTTTTTATACAAACAAGTAATATCATGGCAAATGGCGGCTTAAACTCGACTGACGAAGAAATATGCTTGGTTCATGTGAAAGTAAATGACGATAACAACAACAATTGGAAATATAAACGTAGTCCGCAAAAATGCCCGTTGCAGTTGTTTGTAGATGGCAATAAATTGCACTTCTTCGTTAAAGGTTTGCCAGTGACATCTTATGTAAGGATATATGAGTCTACGCAAGGAACAGAATGCGTTTCTTTCTGTATTGATATTACTTCACATGAAGAAGTACCTTTGCCCACGTCATTGACGGGTGGAAGTTATGTGGTCATTGTAACCGTATGCAATGAAATGTATAAAGGAACTTTTGCCATTCAGTAAAATAGGATGTTTAAATCAGAGTTTTTAGAATAACCCTATAATTATAAAACACAAATTTTATCATGCAGTCCGCAAGCAGCAAATATCTAACCGTCATAATTCCCTTTCTCAACGAAGGGGGGAAGTCGTCATGACCGTTAAAAGCGTGCGTGAAACTGCGGGCGACATGGTGGATGTCATCACAATAAACGACTGCTCTACGTGCGGCTTTCCGTTTCGGGAGCGTATCCAGTTCTAATTCCGTCATTTCTCTCGAAAATGAGGTGAGAATGGGCGTCGCTGCATCGAGAGATTATGGTATAAATTATTGCGCGACGCCCTATTTTCTCCTTTTGGACGGCCACATGCGTTTTTATGACGCAGCGTGGAGCAGTCTGTTTTTGCCAAAAGATGGTATTCTGCCGTATCATGCTCGTGTGTGGACACAGATGGATGGTCTATATTTGTTAAATAATAAAAGTTTATAACTAGTGATATAAAAATAACATCTAAAATTTGGAATTTTTTGAGATATCTAATAATTTTGTATCATAATAGAAAGGTTGGATTGCAAACATTGGCTTGATTTGTTTAAGCTATTGAGATTTCGGCTACTCTTGAATTATAATTATTTTCATTCTTAGGTTTGAGGCGAGAGGTTTAAATGGCATAATTTGTAATTTGAATAATGGCTCACCCTTTTAGTGTTATAAATAATCCTACAGCGATGATAAATATAGGACATATACCCCCTGAAATATCGGTCGTAATGCCGATGTATAATGCAGCTCCTTATCTCAGGGCTTGCATTGATAGTGTATTGTCTCAAAGTTTTAAGGATTTTGAATTTGTTATTGTAGATGATGGTTCTACGGATGATAGTGTAAGGATAGTAGAATCATATAATGACTCCCGTGTTTGTTTAATTAAAAACGAACATGATTTCATAGGAACCTGTAATACGTATCTGAAAGAAGCTGTTGGAAAATATCTTGTCAGAATGGATGCGGACGATGTGATGCCGAAAGACAGGCTCGAACGTCAGTACCTCTATATGAAATCACATCCCAGCGTTGACGTCATGGGTGGATGTATGGAATATATCAACGGCGATAAGGAAGACAACATGATTGGTGAGGCAATGTCATGCACTGTTGACGGTATGCTGAAAGACAATATGATTGCAAATTCCACAACCATCGCCAGGCGCGAGTTTATAGAAAAGCATCATATACGCTTTGAACATAAATACGTCTATGCAGAAGATTATGGCTTTTGGATGTCCATGCTTCTGCATGGTGCAAATATTATGATTGAGCCACAGCTGCTTGTTACGTACAGATATTCAGACACTCAGACAACCAAGGTTCATTACCGGGAGATGCTTGAGGCAACGGAACGTGTCAAGGAAGATGCGCGTGCCATAATTTCTCAAAGACTGAATAATGGATACGTCAACCCGGCAATAAAGCCGACAGACAACAAACTCACTGTCATAATCCCTTTTCTCAACGAAGGGGAAGAAGTTGGTAGGACGGTCTGTAGTATTCGTGAAACTGTCGGCAATAAAGTTGACATTATAGTTATCAATGACTGCTCTACGGATGGCTATCCTTATCAAAAGGATTTGCTTTCCTTAAATGTTTATTATATAGTAAATTCAAAGCGCCAAGGAGTCGCTGCTTCAAGAGATATGGGCATTGGTTTGTCTAAAACCCCGTATTTTCTGCTGCTTGACGGACACATGCGCTTTTATGATAGCCAGTGGTGTGAGTATATTGTCAATCTGCTAACTGAGAACGACAGAAGATTGCTTTGCACGCAAGGTCGCTACTTGGAAAAGGTTGATGGTGTTGTGCGTGAAATAGCTTCACGCACCTATAAAAGCTATGGAGCATATATGCCTTTAATAAAGGGACACACGTTGACTGAAATAGTGTGGAAGGGTAATGAATATGCTCCGGAAGCAGATACAGAGCCAATTCCCGTGGTGCTTGGTGCAGGCTATGCGGCGAGCAAGCGATATTGGAATTATCTGCGAGGCCTTGAAGGTTTGCGCTATTATGGCAACGACGAAGCATATATCAGTATGAAAGTGTGGATGGAAGGAGGCGAATGCGTTCTTTTGAAGAAAGTTGTAGTCGGCCACATCTACCGTAAGAAGTCTCCATATAAAAGGTATAGTGCAGATGAACTTTTTAATGAATTGCTGATATCCTATCTTCTTTTTCCGCAATCATTGTGGTGTGTTGAGTTTGCAACGCTCTGCAAAACAAACCGGGATTTGTTTTTGATGGCTCTTGAAAAATTCCAGGAAGAAAGCAAACGATGGGTTGCCCTGAGGGAATATTATCGAAGAAACTTTACAAAGACATTCCGTGATTTCACAGAAGTCCAGCAGAGATTGTGTTCCCAGTTTTTGGAGGATTTCAAGAAAAAAGATATAGATGTCAAGGGTATAGCACAGTTTGTGTCAGAAAAGCCATTGGAGGAAAAAGGATTGTTTGATGGTACGATGGGGCAGATATTATGGCTGTGCATTTATGAAAACTCTTCAGAAGACCATACGTACAAAGATCATATCAAGGCTTTGTGGGATGGCGTTGCAGCGGCCGTACACCACAAGAAGTTTCCATGTAATTTCAGCAATGGTCTGGCTGGTATTGGCTGGGGGCTCATTTTCTTGAAAGAGCACAATATGATAGAGGATGATATTTCAGAAGAATTGAATCTAATCGACCGACAGCTAAGTTGTTACGCAATTCAAAAGGACAAAGACTTGAGTTTGGCAACAGGGACTGGCGGCATATTGGCTTATGCCACTGCAAGAAAAATGTATGGGATAAAGAATCATATACCAGCAGAGTGGATTGACGACAATGAGGAGATACTCATGAAAGCGGCCCAAATGGTAATTGACGAATCAAGCGAATTGAATGCACTTGTCTATGCAATGCGTTATATCGCACTTTGCCGTGAAGGATATGACGAGCAGGATTATCCAATAAATTTGGGCGACTGGATGGATGTCAAGGATTTCATACCTAAAAATCCCAGGAGGTGGACATCTGTTTTGACAGACACAACGTTGACCACTTCTACTTTATATCTAATTTACCATAAGAAACTAAACAGACATGGGAAAATACAGTAAATACAATTTTCTTTTCCAGAACGGAAATAAGGGTGTGCTGTTTAATCTTGCAACCAGCAGGGTTATGGTTCTCGATGAAAAAATCGTTGAGATTATCAAGCAACACAAGGAAAACATAGACTTCATAAAGGACATCAGCAGTCCTCTATATGAAGAAATGGAAAAGAACGGCATGATTGTCAATGACGAATGCAACGAAGCTGAGGACATCATTGCAAAATGGGACGAGGGAGACAAAAGCCAATCTGGCTATCATCTGACCATCCTCCCGACATTAAACTGCAATCTCCGTTGCTGGTATTGCTACGAAGAGCATAAGGCCTCGTCGCAAATGACAGACGAGACAATGAACCGGATTTTGAAGTTCTTGGACAAAAAGATTTCCTCTGAGGGGTTGAAAACATTTAATCTTGACTTCTTCGGCGGCGAGCCTTTGCTTCCGTTCAAGAAACGGGTATTACCCATAATTCAATATGCAGCCAATGCCTGTAAGGAACATGGTGTCAATATGTTCTTGAATTTTACGACAAACGGTGTGCTCTTGACGGAAGAAGTTCGTAAAGAACTGTTGAAAATACCTTTGGCCGACAAGCCGGGATTCCAAATAACCATTGACGGCAACGAAGAGAAACATAACAAGTCAAGATGCACTGCCAGTGGTGAACCAACGTATCGCATAATTTTGGACAATATATTCGGTGCCGTGCGTGCGGGAATGCGCGTTAATTGCCGGTTCAACTATACGGAAGACAATATCGATTCTTTGGTTGACGTGCTTGACGATTTTGAGGAACTTACCCCAGAAGAGTGCAAATTGATATATTTTGATTTTCAGCAGGTTTGGCAGGAAAAAAGCAAAACAGAAGTGCGTGAGAAGGCTTTGAAATTGGCAGATCTTTTCATGAAAGAAGACCAACAGGTCAGAATCGAGAAAAACTACAATAACCAAAGATGTCGCGACGACGCCGAGAATCAGGCTACAATCAATTTTGACGGAAACGTATATAAATGCACTGCAATAAATATAACCCCTGACATTCGTGAAGGTGTGCTCAATGCAGATGGCGAAATCGAATGGAACGAGCGTTTCCATAAAAGAATGGCATTGAAGTACGGCAACAAGCATTGTAAGGCATGCGTGATTTATCCAATCTGTCACGGCGGATGCTCTCAGACAAAATTGGATGCAGACGAAAATGCGGAGTGTCTGTTCGGACTGGACGACAACGCAAAGCTGGAAAGAGTGCGTGGTCGTCTTGAATACATATTGAAAACAGGGCGAGTTTCATATTAGAATCTTGCTGAAATTTAAATAATTAACTTTTAAAACAATGAGCTATGGAACTAAAATCTAAAGTTCAAGAACTCGAAATGTTGGAAATTGAAATTCCGGCATTGGTTGAGACAAAAGAGGGTAAACTCTTAGGTGGTTTCTGTACTATTGCAACTACGGGCAATGACGTTTTTGCAACTCAAAATGGTTGCAATGGCGTTTGTAATGACGTTTGTCAAGACGGTTGTGTATTAGGCACTTGTCAAGATAGTTGCAAAGATACCTGTAATAATACTTGTAATAAAGGATGTCAGGTATCTCCAGCACCTACAAAAGACACAACTCCAACAAAATCAACTCAATCTTTAGTTGGTTTCTCATTTGTGTTCTGAAAAAAATGGGGTGTCTTGAATTTCTGAAACAATGTGTTTGGGACACTCCATTTTAGAGCAAAAAAATCTAGGTGGTGAAATAATTTTAAGGCCAATATTCCATGAGAAACAAATTATCATATTTAATAGCCGCCCTATTCTTTATTATAAGCCAAAGCCATTCTTATGCTCAAAAACAAATCTATGGTGATGTGCGTGATTGGCTGACTAATGAGTTGTTAGTTGGTGTTAAGGGCGTTCTTATGACAACAGATAGTGTTGTTATAGACTCTGTTTATACAGGCTGGATGGGGCAGATAGTAACAACTCGCAAACCTTGGTTCTTTAAGGTGAAGGATGAACCTGCTACATATATCATCCAATTTTCATACGACAATTATCAAACACAGTATAAGAAAATTCATTTTAATCCAAGAGGCCGTATGAAAAATTACGACTTCGGAACGATAAAATTGAAACGTCAGCGTGAGCAGAAACTCGGTGTGGCAACCGTGACGGCTTCACGCGTCAAGTTCTATACAAAGAAAGATACCTTGGTGTTTAATGCCGATGCTTTCCAAATGGCAGAAGGATCTATGCTCGATGCCTTAATCAAGCAATTGCCTGGAGTTGAACTGAAAAGCAACGGAGAAATATATGTGAACGGCAAATATGTTGAGAGCCTCTTGCTCAATGGCGAGGATTTCTTCAAGAAAGACAATACCGTGCTTTTGGAAAATCTGCCTTCATATACCGTCAACCAAGTGCAGGTATATAAAAAACAAGGTGACCTGAGCCGTTTTGCTGGCAAGAATTTGGGCTTTGATGAGGAATATGTCATGGACATAAAGCTGAAGAAGCAATATTCCATTGGTGTTTTGGCCAATGCCGAGGGTGCGGCAGGAACAAAAGACAGATATATTGGACGTCTTTTTGCTCTGCGTTTCACTCCGCAGTCGCGCGTGTCTGCATTCGCCAATTTCAACAATATCAACGAAACACGTAAGCCTGGAGAAAGCGGAGATTGGACTCCCTCGAACTCCTTGGATGGCTTGCAGACCACAAAAACTGGCGGAGTGGACTATCTGGTCAGCGACAAGCGTAAACGTTTTAAGGTTTCTGGTGATGCTTCATTGACGCATTCTGATGCCGACAATATATATAGCTCCGTTGGAGAACAGTTTCTGACGGGTGGTAACACTTTCTTACATAGATACAGCAGGAGCAGAAATTGCTATACGAATTTCTCAACGAACCATAACTGGCGCTTTATGTGGAAGAAAACTGAATTGCAGTTTATGCCATATTTTCAGTATAAGAACTACAATAATTATGAAGTCTCCGCTTCTGCAAGATTCAACAGAGACATTACGTCGATGTCTGGACTGACCGACAGCATAATGAATCCTGGTATAACTCCCTGGTTACAGGCGTGGGCAGTGAACAGAACCCTTGACGAAACGCAAAATGACGGTCATGACATGTTTGCATATTTGTATGCAAGCGTCAATCAGAAAATTCCTTTCTCGGATGATTTACTCAAAATCGATGCGTCTGCTTCTTTTCAAGACTATGTGACCCAAACCTACAACCGTTATCGTCTTGACTATCCACAAAATGCAAACAGCGTAAGCGACATTCGCAACCGCTTCTATAACGAAAAGCCATATAAAATATACTCCTACTATGGTCGGTTGAGATACTGGTATTGGTTGCCATTCAATATGGCGATTACGCCGTCATATAAATACGAACATATACACCTCCGCGATGACTATGGCATTTACCGTCTTGAGCAGTTGGCAGATTGGAACATCAACAACCCGTTGGGAATGCTGCCATCGGAAAGTGAATACCTCAATGTCGTTGACCGTGGCAACAGTTTCAACAAAACGCTCAACACGGATAAAAATGAAATAAGCATACAATCGTATTGGGAAGGTTCGGTAGGTAAGAAAGGTGCATATATGTCCGTCAGTGCTGAGCTACCTTTGGTTATTACCCGACGCGAACTGGACTATCAGCGCGACATCCATATCGACACTTTGTTCAGCAAGACGGCGGTGACTTTCAATCCTTCTTTTGAACTTACGCACAACTGGCATAATTGGCAGCGTCAGGTGCAACTGCAATACAGTATGGAAGGGAGACTGTATGACCTCGTGCAGACTTTGGACTACAGAAGCGACAACAACCCGCTGCACATTGACGTGGGCAACGCACGCTTGAAGAACAGCTACCTCCACAATCTGTCGTTATACTATAAGAACAACAGTCCGCGCAAGCAGCGTTCCTTCAATGCCAGACTGGCCTACAACATTTCGAAGAACCAATTTGGCTATTCGAGACTTTATAACCGCCAGACGGGTGCTACCACCTTCCAGCAGGTGAACATCAACGGCAATTATAATGTTTCGGGAAGCGTGAACTACAATATGGCGCTCGACAAGAAACATCGCATATATTTCGGCACGTCGACCTCTTCGCAGTTCTACAACAATGTCGACCTCATCACCGTTGAAGGAGAAAACATGAATCCGCGCAGCAAGGTGAAGACCCTGTTCCTCACTGAGACCTTGAAACTCGACTACAAAATCGGAAGCCAGAAAATCGGGGCGAAGGTGAGCGGAACATGGCGCAACGCCACAAGCGCTCGCGAGGACTTCTCAACGGTGAATGCCGCCAACTTCAATTACGGACTGACAGGACAGTTTGAACTCCCGTTCGACTTCCAGATCTTCACCGACCTGACGATGTACAGCCGCCGCGGATATGAGGCACACGAGATGAATACGGACGAACTCGTCTGGAACGCACGTCTCTCGAAGAAGTTCTTCAAAAAACGCCTGACTGTTGCGCTCGAGGGCTTCGACATCCTGCACAACCTCTCCGCCGTGACGCATACGCTCAATGGTCAGGGCCGCACGGAGACCTACCGCAACGTGATTCCGAGCTACGGCATGCTACATGTCATTTATCGGTTGAACGTGCAGCCGAAGAAGAAGTGAGGTGGGGTAGGCTGAAATAAAATAAGTAAGTAGGTAGCCAGAATGCAAAAATAATTCAGGCTACCTACTTTGCATTTATCCCTCACGCCTCCCCACGCCCCTTCCACCAAAACTCTCCGTTTTTTTGGAAAAATCTTTCCTAAAACCAATGTGCATCATGTTATTTTGCATATCTTTGTAATTCAAATTTAGCATCAGTAATGAAACACATCCTATATCCGATACCCGTTCTTCTTCTAATTGTCTGCTCCTTGGTCTTTTGCCAGTGTAGCAGTCGTGGGCCGTACAATCCGCAGTTGGTACACATCGACAGCCTACTCAATCAAGAGGATTTGGATACGTCAGCGGTATCGGCGGCCTTTAGGCGTGTCTCCACATCGTTGGACGGCTTTGATGATGACAACCGGATGTATTACAATTTGCTGACGCAGCTCTATCAGTTTAAAACCTACCAGCCCGTTGAGAACGACAGCGTTTTGCGGGCGGTGATTCAGTATTATGGCGACGAGGCGTCGAAAGAAGGACTGCTGGCAAATCAGTACTGCCAACGGCGTGTCTGCTTCAAAAGCAGAAAGTTTTGATGTGGAACAGGGAAAAGGAGAGCAGGTCGGTGAGGTGGAGGTTGAATCTTCAGCCGGTAGTGCAAGCGGGGCGCTGCTGAAACGTTATGGGGCGCAGCTGGGAAATGCCAATGTCGTTCAGGTAGATTATGGGCAGGCTGCAAGTCTCGTTTATTTTCGCAGGCTCTTGGGGAAAGGAAGGTATCCTTCGGCAGATGATCCGAAATGGTTTTTGCTGTTGAGATATGTGGATGAAAATGATGTGCGTTTTAGCCGTTTCCTTAAGGATATGCAAAAATCCTTCGGTAGGATAGATTATACGCATATCCGCGTTTGCGTACTTATCAGAGCTGGTTTTCGCCCTTCCGACATAGCCAGGTTGATGAATGTGTCCGTACAAGCCATTTCCAATATGCGCAAGAAATTGTCTGAAAGGTTGTTTGAGGACTCTACTGCTTCTCCTGAGGGATTGGATGTTTTTTTAAGGGGCATTTGATAATCCTACTTCATCGTTGGCGTTTTGAGATAACGATAGAAACAATGAAAGGGTGTTCTATAAATTAGCTTGAGCCGATTTTACATTTATCGCGAAGCAGATTGTTGTAT